>Ga0255091_1000211_pt1 | contig 25917 bp, 24 predicted proteins | sample Colum_Yuk_RepB_8_2_FD_188439 | JGI IMG/M metagenome (GOLD analysis project Ga0255091, IMG submission 188439) | Freshwater microbial communities from Columbia River, Oregon, United States - Colum_Yuk_RepB_8d | ecosystem: Environmental > Aquatic > Freshwater > River | place: USA: Oregon... | reverse complement strand
GTCTTCGGTGGCGAGCCAGATATGTGGCACGCCGAGATACTCCAGGCGCTTCTGCATCGCAGCACTTGGCCGGCCAGAAATGACGGCTACCTCGATGCCGTGTTTCATCAGCAGCTTGAGGCCCAGACCGTCGCGCACGTTCACCGCCTTGATCTCTTCGCCGTCGTGCGTGAGGTAGAGCTTGCAGTCCGTCATCACGCCATCGATGTCGAAGATCACGCAGCGGATGTTCCTGGCGCGTTCGGTCGGCGTCATCACACCACCCCCGCACGCAGCAGGTCCTGCAGATGGATGACGCCAGCGAGCTTGCCAGCCTCGTCGCAGACCATCAGCGCGGTGATCTTGCCCGCCTCCATTTTCTGCACCGCTTCGGCGGCAAGCGCGCTGCCGGCAATGCGTTTGCCGCCGGGCGTCATTACGGCGCCCACGCTGACGGTGCGCACATCCGCACCCTGGTCCAGCACGCGGCGCAGATCACCATCGGTGAATACGCCGAGCACCCGGCCATCGGAATCGGTGATAGCCGTCATGCCCAGGCCCTTGCGGGTCATTTCCAGCAGCGCCGTGGTCAACGGCACGTCGCGGGTGACCTGCGGCAGGCGCTCGCCTTTCTGCATGAGGCTCTCGACGGTCAGCAACAGTCGACGGCCCAGTGCGCCACCGGGGTGCGAGAAGGCGAAGTCCTCTGGGGTGAAGCCACGCGCCTCCAGCAGTGCGACCGCCAGGGCATCGCCCATCGCCAGCGTGGCGGTGGTGCTGGCCGTGGGGGCCAGGTTGTGCGGGCAGGCCTCCTGCTCGACACTCACATCCAGATGTGCATCTCCCACCTTCGCCAGCGTTGATCCGGGCTTGCCCGTCATCGAGATCAGCGGCACCCCCAGACGCTTGATGATGGGCAGGATGGTGAGAACCTCGCTTGTCTCGCCGGAGTTGCTGATGGCAATCACCACATCCGCGCGCGTCACCATGCCGAGATCCCCATGGCTGGCCTCGCCAGGGTGTACAAAAAAGGCCGGTGTCCCGGTGGAGGCCAGCGTGGCGGCGATCTTGCTGCCGATGTGGCCGCTCTTGCCCATGCCGGTGACCACCACGCGACCCTTGCAGGCCAGCAGCAGGGTGCAGGCCTTGACGAAGTCAGGGCCGATACGGGGCGTCAGGGCCGCCACGGCGTCGCGTTCGATGTCCAGGGTGCGTCGCGCGCTGGCGATGAAGTCGGGGGTGAGCATGTGCCTATCTTAATAGCCTGCGGCTGACCATGAGCTTGAGCTGGCAGTGGCCACAAAAAAGGCCACCGGTGTCGGTGGCCTTTGATCCCAGCACAAATGGAGGATTTTTGAGGTTGCTAACGGCGTGAGGACAGCGGTAACCCCCGACTGGGACTCACCCAGGATTTACCTCAGAAGTGGAACCGGTAACCGATCGTGAAGTTGATGACCGGGTAGTACTTGAAGTCCTTGGCATCGTCTTCGGCACTGACTTCCTCCTTCCGCAGCGCGTCCTGTACCTCGGGACTCGCGGAAAGATTCTGCGTCGTCGTGTTTCCGTTCTCATCGGTCACGCGGGCAGAGCCAGCGGCACCCAGATTGAACTTGGGCGAGCCCTGCAGCAGCACGCCGACGTCGAGCCCGAAGTGGATTGGCCAGCCGCGCATGGCATTGCCGAAGCCCATGCCGACGTAGGGTGAGAACGAACTGAACTTCACGCCGCCAAACAGGCGGGCATCGTCCGGGTTGTTGGGGTCGTCTGCGATGGTCAGATCGCCCACTTCGCACTCGGTCTTGCAAGTGGCTTTCAGACCCACCTTGTTGCCGTTGCTGTAGCCGCCGGCAGTGATGCGAAAGCCGCCCGCAAAGGGGTGGAAGTCCGCCAGCAAACCAAAGGTCTTGAGTTTGAGCTTGGCGTCGTAGTTGATGTCGTCTTCGTCGATGTCTTTGCTGATGTCGAAGAAGTTGCCCTGTGCACGCAGGTTGAGCCGCTTGTTGATGCCCTTGATCAACTCCACACCAAAACCCAGCGTGCTGAGCCGGGCGGCGACCGCGATGCCTTCGCGGCGAGAACGCTCCTTGTCGATTGCTGCCGTCGAGGGCGGCGCCTCTTCGTTCTGAATGGTTTGTTTGTTCGCAATCGGTGCCGGCTCGGGGCTCGCGGCAGTCTCAGGCGCTGCAGTGGCCTCGGGGGCTGCCGTCGCAGGCGGGGTGTCGGCCAGAGGGGGCACGACGGCAGCTGGGGTGGCTGCAGACTCGGACGTCGGCGTCGTCGTGCCTCCAGCGATCGCTTCTAAGGTAGTGGCGGATTGTGCGAAAGCACCTGGCATGGCAGCCAACAGAACAGCGGCCAACACGGTGCGGTGCGAGCGGATCACGAGATCAAGCGGCATTTTGATTCTCCCTTATGTTTGAGCAAGCTCCAGAACGTGCCTTGCATCACCATTAGGCCGCATTCAGCTTGGGAAGAAAAGACAGCGCCGATCGGGGCCGGACAGATTCACCCTTACTCCTGCCGCACCAGGTTCTGGGCAAAAAAGCCATCTGTTTCTTGCCGGTGCGGCCAGAGTCGCAAGCCGCCCCGCGCATCCACGAGTTCAGCGAGTGCGCGATCTGCATGCGCTGGCCGCTGCTGCACGAAGCCGGGCGACATCGCCACAAACGCCGCCACGACGGCCTCGTTTTCGGCGGCCAGCAAGCTGCAGGTTGCATAGATCAGGCGCCCACCGACCCGCACCTGGCGCGAGGCCTCGGTGAGTATCGAGAGTTGCAATGACACGAGCGCTTCGTAATGGATGGCCTTGAGGCGCAATTCCGGGCTGCGGCGCAGTATGCCGGTGCCAGAGCAGGGGGCATCCACCAGCACGAGATCGGCCTGGACAGCGGCGAGTCCGGGGTCGGGCAGGGGCCGGGTTTCGATCAGGTTCACACCAGCACGATCAGCGCGCGGGCGAATTCTGGCGAGGCGGCTGGCGCTGATATCGCAGGCGATGATGCGTCCGCGGTTTTGCATCTGCGCCGCCATGGCCAGGCTCTTGCCGCCCGCGCCGGCACACCAGTCGATCACGGTTTCGCCCGGCGCGGGCGCTGCAAACTGCGCCAGTAGCTGGCTGCCCTCATCCTGCGGTTCGATCAGGCCGTCCAGCAGGAGTGGTGACTGTCTGGAGAGCCTCTGCCCCAGGCGCAGCCCCGTGGCTGCCCAGGTGGTGGCCTGGGCGGGAATGCCTAGTGCGCCGAGTTGCGCCAGCACGTCCTCGCGTGTGGTCTTGAGGGCGTTGACCCGCACGTCGGTGGGCGCGGGGCGGTTGAGTGCGGCCGCCAGGGCGGCGGTCTCCTTGTCGCCTTGTTCGGCCACCAGTCTCTCGTGCAGGTCGAATGGCAGATTGCGGGCCGCATAGAGGGGGACCTCACCATCTTCGGCAGGTGCCGGCAGTCCCAGGGTGACGAGATGGGACGAAGCATGTCCCGCGTCCGCCAGATGACGTGCCAGCCAGCCCGCAGGTTCAGACCCCGCCAAGCACTGCAGGCGGCCCACATCGCGCAGCACGCCGTAGACCAGATCGCTCACGGTCGCGCGGTCGCGCTTGCCCATCTCTTTGTGACTGCGAAACAGCGCTTCGAGGATTTGATCGGCAGGCCTGCTGCCACGCGCGATGTCTTGCAGGGCATCGCGCGCGCGCAGGATGTGCAGGCGTCGGGGTAGCGGTGGGGTCATTCCTCGGTGCTGGCCTTGATCCTGGCGAAGGCGGCCAGCGCGCGGTCGCGCGACTCCTTGAGGTCGACCACGGGCCGCGCATACACGCTGTCCAGCGCGACACCGGCAGCGCGGCGAATCTCGCTGGGCGCCTCCCAGGGGCGGTGAATGAACTTGGCGGGAAAGGTTGCGAGTTCCGGCACCCAGGTACGCACGTAGTTGCCGGCTTCGTCGAACTTCTCGCCCTGCAGCACCGGGTTGAAGATACGGAAATACGGGGCGGCATCGGCGCCGCAACCGGCGGCCCACTGCCAGCCGAGCGTGTTCTGCGGCAGGCTGGCATCGACGAGCGTGTCCCAGAACCAGGCCGCGCCCTCCTGCCAGGGGATGAGCAGGTTCTTGGTGAGAAAGCTCGCCACGATCATGCGCACGCGGTTGTGCATCCAGCCCGTGGTCCACAGCTGGCGCATGCCGGCATCGACGATGGGGATCCCCGTCAGCCCCCGTTGCCAGGCAGCAAGATCGCCGGCGTAGTCTCCGGCGGTGCGCCAGGGAAACTCGGCGAACTTGGGATACATCGGCTCGTGCGTGGTGCTGGGGTAGTGGTAGAGCAGATGGTGCGAGAACTCACGCCAGAACAGCTCTTTCACGAAATGATGGATGTTGCCGTGTGCGCCGGCACTGCTCAGTTCATGCTGCGCCTGCTGGGCGCGGATGAAGGCCTGGTTGGGGCTGATCTCGCCGAAGTGCAGGTGCGGCGACAGGCCGCTCACTGCGCCGTCGAGCCCCGGCTGGTCGCGCAGGTCCTTGTAGGTGGCGATGGGCTTGACGGCGAACTGCTCCAGCCGCCGCAGCGCACCCGGCTCACCGGGCTGCCAATGTTCGTAGAAGCCGCCATCCCAGGGGATGCGGGGCAGCAAGCCGAGCGACTCGATGGTCTCGGTTTTCAGAGTCGCGCTCGGCGCTGCAAGCGTTGCCGGCGCTGGCAAGGGCTTGCGGATTTCCTCGAAGCGCGCCTCGGCGGCGCGGAACATCGGCGAATACACGCGATACGGGTCGCCGCCGCCAGTCTTGAGCTGCCAGGGCTCGAACAGCACCGCGCCGTTGAAGCTCTCCACCTTCAGGCCATCAGCCCTGAGGGCTTCCTTGATCTTCGCGTCGCGGGTGATGGCGGCTGGCTCGTAAAGGCGGTTCCAGTAGACCGCCTTGGCACCGCTCTCGCCGATGAGACTGCGCAGCGTGGCCAGACTCTCGCCACGGCGGATGATCAGCGGACTGCCCAGCTGGGCGAGCGTTGCTGATACCGAGGTCAGCGAGTGGTGCAGCCACCACCGGCTCGCCGCGCCAATCGGCCAATCGGCGTCCTCCTCCGGTGACAGGACAAATACCGGCACGATGTGATCGTGATGGGCGGCCGCGTGATGCAGGGCGGGGTGGTCGGTGACGCGCAGGTCGCGGCGCAGCCAGACAAGGGCAGTGGTGGACATAGGGGAGTTTGGCAAAGTGGGTGCGGCTATCACCCCACAGCCGCCCTGGCATTGCAAGGGGTGGGGCCGGGGCGGGCCGTATAATCGCGACGACCATGAATACCCAAACACTCGACGCGCTGAAGATCGACGCCGTCCGGAAATCCTACGGCAGCCTGCAGGCGCTCAAGGGCGTCAGCTTCAACATCAACCGCGGCGAGTTCTTTGGCCTGCTGGGGCCGAACGGCGCCGGCAAATCCACGCTGATCAGCATCATTGCCGGCCTGAGCCGCGCCACGGCCGGGCACGTCAGCGTGTTGGGGCACGATACCGTCAGCGACTTTCGCGCCGCCCGCCGCCTGCTGGGCGTGGTGCCGCAGGAACTGGTGTTCGACCCCTTCTTCAACGTCGTCGACATGCTGCGCATCCAGGCTGGCTACTACGGCTGCGGCGAAGAGGTCTGGCCTTGGATCGACGAGATGCTGGAGCGGTTGGACCTGAAGGACAAGCGCCACAGCATGCTGCGCGCCCTCTCGGGTGGCATGAAGCGCCGTGTGCTGATCGCACAGGCGCTGGTGCACAAGCCGCCGGTGGTGATTCTCGATGAGCCCACGGCCGGTGTGGATGTGGAACTGCGCCGCACGCTCTGGGCTTTCATGCGCGACCTGCACGCCAAAGGCACCACGGTGGTGCTCACCACGCATTACCTTGAAGAAGCGCAGGAGATGTGCAGCCGTATCGCCATTCTCGACAAGGGAGAAGTGAAGGCGCTGGAAACCACCAGCGCCCTCCTGGGCCGCAGCCCGTTCCGTTTTCTGCGCCTGAAGTTGGGCGAGGGTGCCGCACTGCCGGATGGCCTGCGCACGCTCGTCACCAGCGAGAAGGACGGCGTGATCGAACTCAAGCTGGAGACTGCCAAGCACCCCATCAATGGCGTGTTCACGGCGCTGCGCAACGCCGGTGCGGTGATCGAGGATGTGCATACCCGCGAGCCAGATCTCGAAGACATCTTCATCGAGCTGACCCGCGAAGGAGCGGTGGCATGAACCCCAATCAACGCGGCTTCTACACCCTGCTGAAAAAGGAAGTGATGCGTTTCTGGGCCGTGCTCGGCCAGACCGTCTCCGCCCCTGTCATCACGGCCCTGCTCTATTTGCTCGTCTTCGCGCAGGCCCTGAAAGGCCGGGTCGTGGCCGGCTATGACGGCATCGACTACACGCAGTTTCTGGTGCCGGGGCTGGTGATGATGACGGTGATCCAGAACGCCTTTGCCAACACCTCGTCCTCGCTCATCCAGAGCAAGGTGATGGGCAACATCGTGTTCACGCTCATGGCACCCATCGGACCCCTCGAATGGTTCGGTGCCTACATCCTGGCTGCACTGGTGCGCGCGGCGCTCGTGGCGGTGGCCATGCTCGCGGTTACGATGCTGTTCGTGCACCTGCCGCTGCATGCGCCACTCGCCTTGCTGGTGGTGTTTCTGCTCAGTGCCGCCACGCTCGCCGCACTCGGCATCATTGCCGGGCTGTGGGCGCAGAAGTTCGACCAGATTGCTGCCTTCACCAATTTCCTGATCACGCCAGCGTCCTTTCTCTCGGGCGTCTTCTACTCGGTGCACTCGCTCAGCGGCTTCTGGTTTCACCTGAGCCACCTCAACCCCTTTTTCTACATGGTGGATGGCTTTCGCTACGGCTTCTTCGGCCATGCCGACGTGCCCATCGCGCAGAGCCTGTTGTGGATCACAGGCTTCTTTCTGCTGGTATCGGGCATCGCCTACTGGATGCTGCACACCGGCTATCGGATGAGAAAGTAATCGAGACGCGCACATGACCAAGACAGAGATCGCAGCACTCATTCAGGCCGGCCTGCCGAACGCCAGCGTCACGGTGATCGGCGACGACGGCCAGCACTTTGAAGCCACGGTGATCTGCCCCGAGTTCGCGGGCAAGATGCCGCTGGCGCAGCACCGCATGGTTTACGCCACGCTGGGCGAGCGCATGGGGCGTGAAATCCACGCGCTGAAGCTCACCACCCGCGCAGCCGCGTAGCGCTCAGCGCTTCGGGATCAGCGCGTCGTCAATCGCCCGGGCGCGGACGGCGGCGGGGCGGTTCAACAGGCCGTTCCAGTAGGTCTCAAAAGCCGACCGCCGGTCGATGCTGCCAAACATCATCCCCCAGCCAATCTGCGAGCCGACATACACATCGGCGGCGCTGAACTGATCGCCCGCGATGTAGCGCTTGCCGGTCACGGCCAACTCCAGGGCGTTGACGGTTTCTTCGAACGAGCCGTAGCCGGTGCTGCCGCGCTTTTCAGGCGGCACCACCACGCCGAGCGACCGGTTGGTGACAGCGGCTTCGACCGGGCCTGCAGCAAAGAACAGCCAGCGGTAGTAGTCGGCACGCTCCGCCACCGGCGGCGCCAGCCCTGCGGCGGGAAAGGCATCAGCGAGATACGCGCAGATGGCCGCGCATTCCGTGACCACCTTCGTACCGTGCTGGATAGCCGGCACCTTGCCCATCGGGTTGAGCACCAGAAAATCCGGGTTCTTCATGGTGGTGCCGTAGTCGAGCACGACGGTGTCGTAGGGTATAGCCAGCTCTTCGAGCATCCAGCGCACGATGCGGCCGCGGGACATGGGGTTGGTGTAGAAGCGGAGCGGTGCAGTCATTTGCGTCTGCCAGAGGGGGGCCGTGTGCCAAGAGCTTGAAGCAAGTGATCGCCGCTGTCAGGCCAATGGCTCGCGCCCCGCCACGATCCAGCGGAAAATAGGGCATGGATAAATTCATCATCGCGGGCAATGGCCCGCTCGTTGGCGAAGTCGCCGCCAGCGGCGCCAAAAACGCCGCCCTCCCCATTCTCTGCGCCAGCTTGCTCAGCAACGAGCCGCTGACCGTGACCAACTGCCCCAAGCTCTGGGACATTGGCACGACCAAGAAGCTGCTGGCGCAGATGGGCGTGACGGTGAGCCAGCCCGACCCGCATGTCGTGGTGGCCGATGCCAGCACCATCACCACCCATATCGCACCCTACGAGCTGGTACGCACTATGCGCGCCAGCATCCTCGTGCTGGGACCTCTCGTGGCCGCGCGAGGCGAGGCGCATGTCTCGCTGCCGGGCGGCTGTGCGATTGGTGCCCGCCCCGTTGACCTGCATCTGATGGGTCTGCGTGCCATGGGTGCGGAGATCACCCTCGACGGTGGCTTCGTCCACGCCAAGTGCGCCAAGCTCAAGGGCGCGCGCATCGTGTTCGATACCGTCACGGTTACCGGCACCGAGAACCTGATGATGGCTGCCACCCTGGCCGACGGCGAAACCGTGCTGGAAAACGCCGCGCGCGAACCGGAGGTGGTTGACCTCGCCCGTTGCCTGCGCGCGATGGGCGCGAAGATCAGCGGCGAAGGCACCACCACCATCCGCATCGAAGGTGTGAAGGCCCTGCACGCTGCCACCCACTCGGTGCTGCCGGATCGTATCGAGACCGGCACTTTTCTTGCTGCCGCCGCCGCCACCCGTGGCAAGGTGCGGGTCACCCGAACCGACCCGGCGTTGCTCGATGCGGTGCTGGTCAAGCTGCAGCAGGCGGGGGCCAAAGTGAGCACCGGGACCGATTTCATCGAGGTGGACATGCAGGGCAAGCGGCCCCTGGCGGTCAACATCCACACCATGCCGCACCCTGGGTTTCCCACCGACATGCAGGCCCAGTTCATGGCGCTCAACTGCGTGGCCGAGGGCGTGAGCGTGATCAAGGAGACCATCTTCGAGAACCGCTTCATGCATGCCCATGAGCTGCTGCGCCTGGGTGCCGATATCCGAATCGACGGCCACACCGCCATCGTCACCGGCAAGGATCGCCTGCAAGCCGCGCCGATCATGGCCACCGACCTGCGCGCCTCCGCCGCGCTGGTGATGGCCGCCCTCTGCGCGGATGGCGAGACGGTGATTGACCGCGTTTACCACATGGATCGCGGCTATGAGGACATCGAGGGCAAGTTCGCCGCACTCGGCGCAAAGATCAGGCGGGTAGGTAGGCAGTTTTCCTGATACGCGGGGCAGCGATGCTCATCGACGCCAGCCAAGGTATTAGCCTTCCGGTCAGTTGTATTGCTGTCCACTCCAGCAGAAAGTGACGCGTCAATCCGGTGCGGTTCGGTTTAAGTGCCGACACCGGGTGCCTTGGGGGCACAATGCGTGGGCGGGGAGTGCATGAGTAACCATCGGAATCTGTTTGGCCCCGGAGGGAGGCTCGCCGGGAAAGATGTGCTGATCATCATCGGTCTTCTGTTGTTGCTGCCGGTTTTGATCCCAGTCTTCTTGGTTCTAGCCGTGGTCGTGGCCATTAGCGATCCGCGTTAGCACTACCGGAGCTTGGAGCATCGCAAATCGTCAACTCAGGCCAGCGCCGGGAAGGTCGTATTTGAAAACATTCAGATTTCCCTCCCTCTTCATCGGCCACGGCTCGCCGATGAATGCGCTGGAGCGCAACCGCTACACCGAGGCCTGGCGCGCGCGAGGCGCCGCGCTGCCAAAACCGAAAGCGGTGCTCTGCCTGTCGGCGCACTGGCTGACGCGCGGGCTGGCCGTCACGGCCATGCACGCGCCACGCACCATCTACGACTTTGGCGGATTTCCGCGGGCCTTGTTCGAGGTGCAATACCCTGCACCGGGCAGTCCAGCGCTGGCGCAGCGCGTCGCCGAGGTGATCCAGCCGCTACCGGTGACGCTCGATACAGGCTGGGGCTTCGACCATGGTGCGTGGTCGGTGCTGGTGCATCTGTTCCCGGACGCCGACGTGCCGGTGGTGCAACTGAGCCTGGATGCCACGCAGCCGGAGGCATTCCACTACGCCATCGGCCAGAAGCTGGCAGCGCTGCGCGATGAGGGGGTGCTGATCCTCGGCAGCGGCAATGTCGTGCACAACCTGAGCCGAATCGATTTCCGCGGCGGCGTGGCGTATGACTGGGCAACACGATTCGAGGCCTTCGCACGGTGCGCCATCCTGGCGGGAGACCATGCCACGCTCATGGACGGGCAGCGACTGGGAGCGGATGCGGCGCTCAGCATCCCCACGCCAGAGCACTACTGGCCCCTGCTGCCAGTGCTGGGCACCCAGCAGGACGGGGAACGCGTGCAAGTCCTGATCGAGGGCATCGAGTTGGGCTCGATCAGCATGATGGCCGTGCAGATCGGCTGAGTTGCGGCTGCAACAGCCTCAAAAAACTCGAACGATCAGGACAGAACAAATTGATTTCGGCGTTCATCCGCCAGGTCTAGTCTCGCTGCACTTCCACAGACCCAAGGATCCCCGCCATGAGCACCAGCACTCTCGAATCGATCAAGAACCGTGTTTCTGCCAATGCCTTTGATGCCACCAGGCCGCTCTCGAAAGCCGACATTGAAGAGCTGGTGAGCTATGCACTGGAGGCGCCGTCCTCGTTCGATATCCAGCACACCCGCTTCATCGCCGTGGTGGACCCGGCGCAGAAGGAAAAGCTCAAGGCGCTGTCCTGGAACCAGCAGAAAGTCGCCGATGCCGCCGTGACCTTCATCATCCTCGGCGACACCCTGGGCCACGAAAAGCTGCCGGATTTGCTGGCTCGCGCCGTGAAGGCTGGTGTGTTCGAGCAGGGCGTGGCGGACTATCTCGTCGGCGGTGCGGCCAGCTTCTACAGCAACTACACCAACGCGGCGCTGGTGCGCGATGAAGTGATCCGCAGCGCCAGCTTTGCGGCGATGAATCTCATGCTCGCGGCCGATGCGAAGGGCTTGGTCAGCGGGCCAATGATCGGCTTCGACGCTGCCGGCGTGCAGAAGGCCTTCAACATCCCCGAGCGTTACGTGCCGGTGCTGACGATGGCCGTAGGTTACGCCAAGCCTGGCAACTGGGTGCGCAAGCCCCGCCTCACCGTGGCCGAGACGCTGGCCTATGACGAAGGCAAGATCTTCTGATCAGCCGCCCGGGCGGTGCGCGTCGTGGGCGTGGCGCGCCATCCGCGGCAAGGCCATCGCGACATGAAAGACGGGTGGTGGCCTGCACAGATGGCGCAGCCGCTGCCACTGTGGTGCCCACCGCAGGCTCTTTATTTTGGGTCTGACGAGTCTCGCCGGCACGGTCAATGTGCCGTGTTGAGTCGGCGGGGCCCGGGACAAGTCCCCTGCTGCAGTGGGTACGTCCGCGGGGGTAGGCAGAGCTACATGCGCCGTCGCTTAACAACCAGCACCACGTCTGCTGCCACGGCATTGAGCCGGTGCGCGCAAAGCGCCGCGCGGCTCAACGGTAGGGTTCGCTGGCGGCGATGCGATCTGTCTCAGCCACCCCGGCGGCATACCACGCTGCCATCGCCGGCAGCGAGCGCACGGCCTCCACATATTCGAGGCAGATCGGTGGCAGGGGCACGGCATAGGTGAGAAAGCGTGTCACCACCGGTGCGTAGAAAGCATCGGCAGCGCTGAAGACCCCGAACATGAAGGGCCCCGCCGCTGCATGACGGCTGCGGCAATCGCTCCAGACTTCCACGATGCGCGCGATGTCGGCCAGCACCTCGGGCGTCTGCCCCTTGCCAGGATGGGAGTCACGGAGATTCATCGGCATGTGCGTGCGTAGCGCGCTGAAGCCCGAGTGCATCTCCGCCGCTACGCAACGCGCCACGGCGCGCGCCTCACCATCTGCCGGCCAGACCGCCACGCCCGGATAGTGCTCGGCCAGGTACTCGACGATGGCGAGCGAGTCCCAGATCACCAGCGGGCCGTCGATGAGTGCCGGCACCTTGCCGCTGGGCGAGTGCGACAGCAGCTTTGCCTTGGAGTCCGGCGCGTAGAGCGGGATCAACAGCTCTTCGAAGGGCAGGTCCAGAACCCGCATCAGCAGCCAGGGCCGGAGTGACCAGGAGGAGTAGTTCTTGTTGCCGATGACCAGCTTCATAGCGATCTCCTTGCGATGGCATGACAACGCAAGCCGCGAGCCAAGGGGCGGCGGGCGATACAATGACAACTATGGCTACCAGTCTAACGATTGCCCTCTCGAAGGGCCGCATTCTCGAAGAATCCCTGCCGTTGCTGGCGAAGCTCGACTTGGCGCCCGCAGGCGACATCGACCGTTTGCTGCGCGTGCCCTCCACCGACCCCGAGGTGCACTTTCTCATCATCCGCCCCACCGATGTGCCCACGTATGTGGAATACGGTGCGGCCGACATGGGCATCGTTGGTAAAGACATCCTGATGGAGCACGGGGGTGCCGCCCTCTACGAGCCACTGGACTTGAACATCGCCCGGTGCCGCCTCTCGGTCGCCGCGCCCAAGGGCTTTGAATATCGCCCCGGCAAGCGCTTGCGGGTGGCCACGAAATATCCCGAGATCACCAAGCGTCACTACGCTGCACGCGGTGAACAGGTTGAAATCATCAAGCTCTACGGCTCGATGGAACTCGCGCCGCTGGTGGGCCTGGCGGATGTGATTGTCGATCTGGTCGCCACCGGCAAGACGCTGGTGGCGAATGGACTGGTCGAGATCGAGCAGATTTGCCTGGTCACCTCGCGCATGGTCGTCAACAAGGCGGCGATGAAGATGAAGCACGCGCGCATCCGCGCCCTGCTGCAGCAGATCGAAGCGACGGCGGGCTAGGGCGATGTCCGTGCTGATCAACCGCCTCGCTACGACCGAGGCCCAATTTGAAGCGCGCTTTGCGGCACTGACGGATCGCGCGCCCGAGTCCTCGCTTGAGGTCACGGCGCGTGCGGCCGAGATCGTCGATGCCATCCGCACGCGCGGTGATGCGGCGCTGGTCGAGTTCACCAATCGCTTTGACCGTCGCGATGTCGCGGTGGCGAGTGCGCTGGAACTGCCCAAGTCCGCACTCGAAGCCGCGTGGCACCGCCTGCCGGCGGACTTGAAAGCCGCGCTCGAAGCGGCCGCCGCGCGCATCCGCGCCTACGCCGAGCACCAGAAGATCGCCGAGTGGAGTTTTACCGACGCTCACGGCAACACGCTCGGCCAGCGCGTCACGCCGCTGGATCGCGCCGGTCTCTATGTGCCGGGTGGCAAGGCGGCATATCCATCGAGCGTGCTGATGAACGCCATCCCTGCCAAGGTGGCGGGCGTGGGCGAGCTGGTGATGGTCACGCCGACGCCGGGCGGCGAAGCCAATGCCACGGTGCTGGGCGCGGCACACCTCGCCGGGGTCGATCGCGTGTTCACCATTGGCGGCGCGCAGGCCGTGGCCGCGCTCGCCTATGGCACTACGACGGTACCGGCAGTGGACAAGATCTTTGGCCCCGGTAACGCCTACGTGGCCGCAGCCAAGCGACTCGTGTTCGGGCGGGTGGGCATTGATGCGATCGCCGGGCCCTCCGAGATTCTGGTGATCTGCGACGGGCTGACCCATCCCGACTGGATTGCGATGGACCTCTTCAGCCAGGCCGAGCATGACGAAGACGCGCAGAGCATCCTGCTCTCGCCTGACCTGGCCTTCCTCGATGCGGTGCAGGCGGCACTCGACCGCCGCATTAGCGAACTGCCGCGCGATGCCATTGCCCGGGCGGCGTTGAAGGATCGCGGTGCACTGATTCACGTCCGCTCTCTGGACGAAGCCTGCGCCATCGCCAACCGCATCGCGGCCGAACATCTCGAACTCTCGGTGGAGAACCCGCGCGCCCTGCTGACGCAGATCCGCCATGCCGGCGCGATCTTCCTGGGCCGTCATGCGCCGGAAGCCTTCGGCGACTACTGCGCGGGCCCCAACCACGTGCTGCCCACCAGCCGCGCCGCGCGCTTCAGTAATCCGCTCGGTGTCTATGAGTTCCAGAAGCGCACCAGCCTGATCGAATGCACGCCGGAGGGTGCGCAGGTCTTGGCCCCCATCGCAGGGCGCATTGCAGATGCCGAAGGTTTGCAGGCGCATGCAGCGAGTGCGCGGGATCGCAGCTGAATTACCTAGCGTTGTGGCCATTGCGGCTTCACAACGGCGTCACTGATCAGGTCTAGGCTCCACACGCCCTCGGAGCCTGCCAATGACCCGCACGACTTTCGCCCTCGCCCTGCTCGCTTTCGCCAACGCCACGCCCGCGCAAATCGGCGCGCCGCCGCGCGACAAGCAACTGGTCATCTCGCATCGAGGGGCCTCGGCCTATGCCCCCGAGCACACCTTTTTGGCCTACGACCTCGCCATAAAGCAGAACACCGACATGCTGGAGTGCGATCTCATCCTGACCAAGGACGAGGTGCCGGTGTGCATCCACGATGAAACCGTGGATCGCACCAGCGAGAGTACCGGCCGGGTCGACAGCTTCACCCTGGCAGAGCTGCGCTTGATGGACTTCGGCACCTGGTTCAACACGGCCAACCCGACGCTCGCCAGGCCGGAGTTTGTGGGTGCCAAGATCGTGCCGCTTGAAGAGCAGCTTGATTGCTATCTGCGCTTGAACCCCAAGATGCGCTTCCACGTCGAGACCAAGGATTCAGCCGGTGGCCGCGCCGAGCAGATTTTTTTCGAGATGTTGACCCGCAAAGGTCTGCTGGAGACGGGGGATCCGGCAAAAAAAGTCACCACCACCACCATGCTGCTCCAGAGCTTCGATATCGGAAGCCTCGAACGCTTTCGCGGTCTGAGCGATGCCATCCCCACCGCTTACCTCGTGGCGGCACCCACGACCGTGGGTGAGCTGGCGGGTACGCTGCCCGACTATGTGGATGTTTACGCGCCCAACGCGGCGGCGCTGCTCGCCAATCCTCTGCTGATCCCGCTGTATCACCAGAACGGCCACGATGTTCACACCTATACCGTCAACGATGCGCAGCAGATGGGCCTTTTGCTGGACATGGGGATCGACGGCATCTTCACGAACAATTCCGACATCCTGCGAGCCGAGGTGGATGCGCGCGGCCACCAGCAGACCGAAGCCGAGCGCAGCGTGAATCCGACCGAGTTTGCACCGGGTTGCCCCGGTATCGCGGGCCGCGTGACCAGCAATCGAGGCCCCGGCGATGTGTGGGAGCCGACGGGCCTGCGCGGCGTGCGGCTGAAGCCCGTGGACACCATGCCTGTGCCCACGATGCCGGCAGTGATCGGCCCAGCACCTGTCGCGGGGTCGATCATGGCAACGGGCCGTCTCGGTGGGGGTAGTCTCGGCGGCGCGCTGTTGGGGCTCTTCGGTTTTGCGGTATTGCGTCGCCAGTTCAGGCGCTGAGTGGCTCGATGATGCGGCGCAGCGCGCGATAGCCCTCGACCAATCGTGGTCCGGGACGGCCCAGAAAGGCTTCGGTGACGGCGTGGATTTGGCCTTCGCGCACGGCGGTGAGGGCCTCCCAGCCTTCGCGTCGACGCACAACCTCGCGGCGGTATTTTGCGAGTGGCACGCCGCACCAGCTCATCACGATGGCGTCGGGGGCGGCATCGATGATGTCGGCATCGGTCAGTGGGGTGCTCTTGCCGGGGCGCTCATCAAAAGGGTTCCGGCCGCCTGCCAACTCGATCAAATCCGTCACCCAGCTATCGCGGGTGGGTGCGATGACGGGCTTCGGCCACCATTCCACCAGCACACCGGGGCGATGGTTTGGCGTGCAGACTTGTGGCATCGCTGCGCGCATCGTGGCGCAGAGGGCCGTGCCGCGGTCCGGTACGCCCAGCGCGGCGGCGATTCGTGCGATGTCATCGTACACGTCTGCGAGACGCAAGGGTTCGCAGACCAGGGTGCGCAAGCCTGCGGCTTCGAGTTCCAGCACGATGGCGTCATGGCCGGGCAGGGTACGGGAGGTGAGCACGAGGTCTGGCCGCAGCGCCAGCACACGCTCAAGTTCGAGATTGAGATCACGCCCGAGTTGCGGCAGGGCGTCGACAATCTGTGGCGGATGGTCGGAGTCGTTATCGACCCCGACCAGCATGGCCTCGCAACCCAGCGCGCAAACGATTTCCGTATTCGAGCAGGTGTGCGAGACGACCCTCATTCCATTAGGCCGCAAGCGCCTTGCGAATACGTCCGAAGGCCGGGGTGATCATGCCCTTGAGTACGCCCTTGAGCAGGCCAGAGGTGCCCGGGATCTTGGGCTCGAAGGTGATGACGTAGTCCACCCGCGTACCACCCTTGTCGGCGTGAAACTCGATACGCCCCTTGTGGTTCTTCAGCGGCGAGCCCTTGCTGATGTAGTACTCGATGAGCTTGCCGGGCTCGCTGGCACTCACGGTCTCCTCGAAGGCCATCGGCCCGTAGGCAATGCGACGCACCGAGCCCACGCCATCCGGCTGCTTGAGATTTTCACCCAGGCGGATGCGGCGGATGAACTTGAGCTTGGCAGCCACCGGGCCGCCCGCCATGGCGCCGAAGGTTTCGTGCTGTGCGAAATACGGAAACACTTTCGCCGGGGCGGCATTGAAATGCTCGACGAAACGGACGCTCTGCTGGGACATGGGTGATCTCCTCCTCGGGTTCGAGACTGGTTGGTGTGTGAAGGACATTGATTATCAAGCCAAGCACATCAACGCGGGTGTTTGCCCCACTTCAGCCCTCGACGATGCGCTGCTATCTATGCGCGATGGTTGGCTTGATAATGCGTTCGGGAGTCGGCCAGACAACCGCTGCCACAGTGTCATCGTGGGGGAGGAAAGTCCGGGCTCCAAAGGGCAGTGTGCCAGTTAACGGCTGGGCGGCGTGAGCCGACAGACAGTGCAACAGAAAGATACCGCCGATGGCCTGCGCAAGCGGGATCAGGCAAGGGTGAAATGGTGCGGTAAGAGCGCACCGCGAACCTGGTAACAGGTCGGCACGGCAAACCTCACACGGAGCAAGACCAAATAGGGCAGGGGTGCATCGCAAGGTGCATAACGCGCGGCCCGCGTGCCTGCCGGGTAGGTTGCTGAAGCCTTGTGGTGACGCAAGGCGTAGAGGAATGGTTGTCTCGTTTCACGCCCGCAAGGGCGTGGGGTATGACAGAACCCGGCTTATCGGCCGACTCCCCCTTTTTTTTGCCGTCCTTGGCGGGATGGCGGCCTGCCTGTTATCGAGATCGCAGGTTGCCGATTCCCCACCGTTGCAGACCGTAGCGGAAGCAGTGCTTCGCCGGAATCTGCTCTGCCCCGGCTGATCGGCCAGGGCGCACTTCCATCGCCCGATGTGCGGCATGCGACGGGCGTCCAACTTCGTTCATCACATGAAGTGTAGGCTGCAATCCATTGATTTCATTGAAGTACGATTGTTCTTCAATGGTTTGCCTAAGTGGTTGACAGCATTGGCTTTTTCGCGCTTTCGGCTCTTGCGCTTGTGTCGTGAAGTGGGATAATCGCCCATGAAAGGGAGTGAAGTGGAGCTACCGGGGCTCTACATTCTTTCACGGGGCGGCACATGTTTTCTGGGGCGCATACAGCCAGCATTGACGAGAAGGGAAGGCTTGCCATCCCGGCCCGTTTTCGCACTGCGCTGGCCGCCGATGCTCAAGGCCAGCTCGCCATCGCCCCGACGCCGGACGGCGTCAAGCTCTACCCCATGCCGGTGTTCGAGCACATCGCCAAAGTGGTGATTCCGGCGCACCCCGACATCGCCCAGCGCCGCGTGCTCAAGAACCTCTTCGTCGGCCAGTCCATGACGGTGGAAATGGACGCTCAGGGCCGCCTGCTGGTGCCGCCGCGGTTCCGCGAGGCCCTCGGCGGCTCGGTGGTGCTGGTCGGGCAGATCGACCATTTCGCCCTGTGGAGCGAGGCCGACTGGACCGCCCACACGGCGGCCGGTGAAGCCGACTATGCCGCGGCTTTCGCGGCACTCGATCTGTGATGCGCGCCCGCCATGGACGGCTCGCCTTGCACCCCGCCCCACGCCTTGGGGCGACCTGACGCCATGCACATGCACCGTCCGGTTCTGCTCGACGAAGCAATCACCGGACTCGGCGTCGCTGCCCGTCCCGACGGACTCTTCGTGGACGGCACCTACGGTCGCGGCGGCCACTCCGGCGCGATCCTTCAGGTGCTCTCCGCCAAAGGCCGCTTGCACGCACTCGACCGTGACCCGGAGGCCGAGGCCGATGCCGCACGCTTTGCCGACGAGCCGCGTTTTCACTTTCACTCGGTCAACTTTGCGCAGCTGATGACGGTGGCGACCAGTCACGGCTTTGCCGGCAAGGTCGATGGCTTGCTGCTCGACCTGGGTGTCTCCAGCCCGCAGTTCGACGATGCCGCGCGTGGCTTCTCGTTCAGCCATGACGGCCCGCTCGACATGCGCATGAACCCGCGTGCAGGCGAGAGTGCGGCGCAATGGTTGATGCGCGCCCGCGAGGCGGAGATTGCCGATGTGCTGTTCAATTTCGGCGACGAAAAGAACAGCCGCCGCATCGCCGCACGCATCGTCGAAACCCGCGCCGAGACGCCGCTGACCTCAACCGCCCAACTCGCTGCCCTCATCGCCAGCGTGCCGGGGCCGCGCAGCCACAAGATCCACCCGGCCACGCGCAGCTTCCAGGCCATCCGCATCTTCATCAATCGCGAGCTGGACGCCCTGCGCGTCGCGCTCTCGGTCAGCTTCAATCTGCTGGCCCCTCGGGGACGGCTGGCCATCATCAGCTTCCATTCGCTGGAAGACCGCATGGTCAAGCAGTTTTTGCGCGATGCCGGCGGCAAGCGTGCGGCCGTCGATAAATACGCGCATCTGAAACCAGGCGCGGCGGCAGAAGACGCGGGCCCGATGCGACTGGTGGAAATTGGTCGCGTGTTCCCCAGCGATGAAGAGCTGTCCATCAATCCGCGCGCCCGTTCCTCGGTGCTGCGCATTGCCGAAAAGATGGCCGGAGCCTCTGCATGAGCGACTCCGCCTTCACCCGTCGCATCGCCGCCCGCAAGCAGCGTCCGGGCTTGCTGCTGCCCATGATGCTCGGCGCCGGCGTGCTGTGCTCGGCCGTGATGGTGATCCAGGTCAAGAACGACAACCGTCGCCTCACCAACGAAAGCACGCAGCTGCGCGATGCCCGCGATGCGCTGGATGTCGAATACGCACAGCTCCAGCTCGAAGAAGCCGCGCACAGCAGCCACTCGCGCATCGAGACCATCGCCCGCACCCAGCTCAAGATGGTCGAGCCGCGCGAGACGGTGATGGTGCCGGGCGGGAGCGCACCATGAGCCTGCCCCGCAAGCCACTGGCGCCCGGTGCGCCGCAAGCGGTCGCGGCCTGGCGGCGCTGGTTTGTGCTCGGCCTGCTGGGTGTTGGCGCGCTCAGTGTTGTTTCCCGTGCTTTTTACCTGCAGGTGATGACCCGCGAGTTTCTGGTGACCGAGGGCGACAAGCGTCACATCCGGAACGTCTCGCTGCCTGGCCTGCGCGGCGCAGTGCTCGACCGCAACGGCAATGCACTCGCACTCTCGGCTCCGGTCGATTCGCTCTGGGCCGTGCCGGAAGATCTGCTCACGCCTGCCGCCGAGCCCTATCGTGCGGCGCTGGCCGAGATGCTGGAGAAAAAGCCCAAGGTGCTGGAGCAGTTCCTGCGCAAGCAGGCCGATGCCGACAAGCGTTTCGTCTACTTGCTCAAGAACCAGAACCCGGACGTTGCCGCCCGCATCCTCAAGCTCAAGGCGCCAGGCGTGTTCGCCGAGCGCAGCTATTCGCGCTACTACCCCTCGGGCGAGGTCGTCGGCCAGGTTGTCGGCTTCTGCGGACTGGAAGGGCATGGCCTCGAAGGGCTTGAAAAGGCGCTCGACGACACCCTCACCGGCGCGCCCGGATTTCGCCGCGTGATCCGCTCGCGCGACGGCAAGGTGGTGGAAGACACGGGCACCGAAAAAGCCGCCCGCCCCGGCAAAGACCTGAAGCTGACGCTGGACCTGCGCGTGCAGTATCTCGCCTACCGCGAACTGGCCGCCGCGGTGGAACGCAACAAGGCGCAGGGCGGCATGATCGTGGTGGCCGAGGTGAAGACCGGCGACATCCTCGCCGTTGCTGCACTCCCGGCCTACAACCCGAATAACACGGAAGACCGCAAGACGGGCCTGCGCAACCGCGCCATCACCGACCGTCTCGAACCCGGCAGCACCATCAAGCCGCTGATGGTCGCGCAGGCGCTGGAAACCGGTGCGTTCAAGAGCGAAAGCCGCATCGACACCGGCCCCGGCACGATGCAAATCGGTACCTGGACGGTGCGGGACATCCACCCACATGGCGTGGTCGATCTGCCGGAACTGCTGGCGGTATCGAGCAATGTCGGCGCTGCCATCATGGGCCTGAAGATGGGCGCGCAGTCGTTGTGGAGCGGCTATCGCAGCTTCGGCATCGGCGAGCCGATTGGCCTGGGATTCCCGGGTGAGGAAAAAGGCGTGCTGCACGCCGCCAAGCAGTGGCGCGAGTCAGACATTGCCGCCGCGGCCTACGGTTACGGCGTTTCCATGAGTGCCCTGCATCTCGTGCGCGCTTATGCCGCGCTTGGTAATGCGGGCCAGATGCCGCAGCTCTCGCTCGTCCACCGCGACACGCTGCCGCCGCTGCGCCGCGCCATTTCGGCGGGCAGTGCCAATGCCGTGCTGGCCATGATGCGGGGCGTGGTCGCACTCGACGGCACCGGTATCAAGGCCGCCGTACCCGGCTACAGCGTCGCGGGCAAGACCGGTACGGTACGCAAGCTCAAGGCGAGCGGCGGCTACGAAGACCGCCGCCACTGGTCGGCATTCGTCGGACTCATCCCCGCCAATGATCCGCAGCTGGTCGGACTGGTGTTCGTCGATGAACCGACGCAGGGCGGCTACTACGGCGGCACGGTCGCCGCACCCGTATTTTCGGCAGTGATGGGTGGGGCGGCGCGCTTGCTGCAAATCCCGCAGGACCTGCCGCTGACCGATGGCGCGCAGACCGTGCAGGCGCTGCCAGTTCCCAAGGAGCCCAAGGCATGAGGGTGCCCCTCAACCAGTTGCTCGCGGGTCTTGCCCGTGCGCCAGAACTTGAAGTGACTGGCGTGGAGACCGATTCGCGCCGCGTGACGGCGGGCGATGCTTTTCTCGCGGTCAAGGGTATCGGCAGTCATGGCTTGCAGCACGTCGAGCTGGCGCTGCAACGCGGTGCCTCGGCCGTGGTGTGGGAGCCCGCACCCGGTATCGCCGAACCCGACGATCTGCCGGTGCCGCAGATCGCGGTCGAATCGCTCTCGAAGCGCGTGGGCGAGATCGCGGCCCGCTTTCACGGTGAGCCGGCAAAGCAGCTGTTCACGGTCGGCGTGACTGGCACCGATGGCAAGACCTCCACGGCCTATCTCGTCGCGCAGGCCTTCGATGCACTGGGCCTCGACTGCGGCTACCTCGGCACCATCGGTTACGGCCGTGTGAACGCCCTGCGCGAAGCCAGCCACACCACGCCGGATGCGATCCGCCTGCAGACGCTGTTTGCGGATTTTGTCGGCGACGGCCTCAAGGCCTGTGCGATGGAAGTGAGCAGCCATGCGCTCGACCAGGCGCGGGTCAGCGGCATCGGCTTTGACGTGGCGATCCTCACCAACGTTACCCGCGATCATCTGGACTACCACGGTACCGTGGAAGCCTATGCGGCGGCAAAGCAGAAGCTCTTCACCACCTATGCGCGTGGCAGCGTGGTGCTGAACCGCGACGATGCCACCGGCGCACGCTGGGCGAGCGAGCTCTCCCACTCGACGACGCCCGTCATCCGCTACGGCATTGAAGGCGCGCTGCCGCAGGATGGCCGGTATCTGATCGCCCGCGATCTCAAGCTCTCCACCGAGGGTCTCGCGTTCACGCTTGAATCGAGCTGGGGCCGTGCAGCAATCCACTCGCGCCTGCTGGGACGCTTCAACGTCTACAACCTGCTCGCCGCACTCGCCGCGCTGCTGGTGAAGGGCGCGACTTTGGCCGAGGCCGTGCCGGTACTCGCCAGGCTCAACACCGTGCCGGGGCGTATCGAAGGCTTCAAGGGGCCGAAGGCCGCACCGCTGGTGGTGGTCGACTACGCCCACACGCCGGAAGCGCTGGCGCAGATCCTCGCCGCCGTGCGTGCGCACTGCACCGGCAGGCTCATCTGCGTGTTCGGCTGCGGCGGTGATCGCGATCGCGGCAAGCGACCGCTGATGGGCCGTGCCGCAGAGCAGGGCGCAGACTTGAGCCTCATCACCAACGACAACCCGCGCAGCGAGCTGCCCGAGGCCATTGCGTCAGACATCCTCGCAGGCCTTGCCGAGCCGGCGAAGATGCGCGTGATCTACGACCGCGCCGAGGCCATCCGCACCGCCGTGCAGGCGGCGGGACCCAATGATGTGGTGGTCATCGCTGGCAAGGGCCACGAGACCACGCAGACGATGGGCACGGAGGTGCGTGAGTTCAGCGACCGCGCCTTTGTCGCTCAACTGGTCGGGATTGAGGTGCGCGCCTGATGGAACTGCTCTCTGCCGCCGCCCACCGCCTGAATATCGAACTGCACGGTACGGATGCGCGCTACCTGCGCGTTGTCACCGATACCCGCGCCGTGCAACCCGGCGATCTGTTCGTGGCCTTGAAGGGTGATCGCTTCGACGCTCACGACTTTGTCGCAGAAGCCGCCGCGAAAGGCGCAGTTGGCGCGCTCGTCTCGCACCCGGTGGGGGCCGCCATCGCGCAGCTCGTGGTGGCGGATACGCTGCTGGGCCTGCAGCAGCTCGCGCAAAGCTGGCGCGCAGACTTCGACCTGCCGCTGATCGGCATCACCGGCAGCAATGGCAAAACGACCACCAAGCAGCTGCTGGCTGCGGTATTTGCCGCGCGCGGCCCCGTGCTGGCCACCGAGGGCAACCTCAACAATCACATCGGCGTGCCGTTGACGTTGCTCAAGCTGCGCGCTGAACACCGTACCGCCGTGGTGGAAATGGGGGCGAGCAGCGCGGGCGAAATCGCGCTGCTCGCGAGCCTTGCACGGCCGGGCGTGGGTGTGGTGACGCAGGCTGGTGATGCCCATCTGGAAGGCTTTGGCAGCCGCGAGGGTGTGGCGCATGCCAAGGGCGAGCTGTTTGAAGCACTCCAAAACGGCATCGCCATCATCAATGCCGATGATGCCTACGCCGGGCTCTGGGAAAAGCTCGCCGGTGACAATCGCATCGTCAGCTTCGGCTTTGCCGCGCAGGCAGCGGTGCGTGCCGAAGACCTGATTTCCACCGCCGAGGGCAACCGCTTCACGCTACTCGTACCGGACGGCCGCGCCACGGTGCATCTGCCGCTGCCGGGTCGCCACAACATCGCCAACGCTCTGGCCGCCGCTGCTGCTGGTCATGCGCTGGGCTTGGGCGTGTCGGTGATTGCCGAGGGTCTGCAAAACGTCGAGCGACCCAAGGGCCGCGTCGTGATCCACACCACGCCCGGTGGTGCACGACTGATCGACGACAGCTACAACGCCAACCCCACTTCGCTGGCCGCTGCCATGGCGCTGCTGGCGAAAGAGCCGGGCCACCGCGTGCTGGTGCTGGGCGACATGGCAGAACTGGGGCCGACCGCTGCCGAGCTGCATGCGCGTGCCGGGATCGAGGCCAAGGCCCTGGGCTTGAATGCCCTGCTCACGCTGGGCCCGCTCTCGGCGAATGCCGCAACGGCCTTCGGCATCGGCGGCAGGGCATTCAACACGCTGGACGAGCTGATCGAGACGCTGCGCGCGCAGCTGAAGGGCGCGACGACGGTACTGGTGAAAGGCTCTCGCTCGGCCCGCATGGAGCGGGTCGTTGCAGCGCTGCTCGAACAACACACTGAGGCTGCGCACTGATGTCCAGCGACCGGAGGGAGCACTAAATGCTGTACCACCTTGCCCAATGGTTGCAGGCCGACTACTCCTGGCTGCGGCTGTTCAACTACCTCACCGTCCGTGCGGTGCTGGGCATCCTCACGGCGCTGATCTTCAGCTTCGTGTTCGGGCCGATCCTCATCGAGCGCCTGTACCGCTTCAAGTTCGGCCAGCCCATCCGCGACGATGGCCCGCAGAGTCATCTGAAGAAAACCGGCACGCCGACCATGGGCGGTCTGCTGATCCTGGCCGCCATCACGGTTTCGACACTGCTGTGGGGCAATCTGGCCAGCAAATACGTGTGGTTCTCGCTCATCGTCACGCTGGCTTTCGGCGCGGTGGGCTTTGCCGACGACTACATCAAGATCAAATACAAAAACCCCAAGGGCCTGCCGGCACGGAAGAAGTATTTCTGGCTCTCGCTGGTCGGGCTGTCGGTAAGCGTGGCGATCTTCCTCACCGCCAAGACACCGATGGAGACCAGTCTGATCGTGCCCTTTCTCAAGAACGTCTCGCTGCCGCTGGGCTGGTTCTTCGTGATCTGGACCTATCTCGTCATCGTCGGCAGCAGCAATGCGGTGAACCTCACGGATGGTCTCGATGGCCTCGCCATCATGCCCACGGTGCTGGTGGCCTCGGCACTGGCGGTCTTCGCCTACTGCACCGGCAACGTCAAGATCTCGGACTATCTCGGCATCCCCTACATCGCCGGCGTGGGTGAGCTGGCCATCTTCTGCACCGCCATCGCCGGTGCAGGCCTGGGCTTTCTCTGGTTCAACGCCTACCCCGCACAGGTGTTCATGGGCGATGTTGGCGCGCTGGCACTCGGTGCCGCGCTTGGCGTGGTGGCGGTACTGGTGCGGCAGGAAATCGTGCTCGCCATCATGGGTGGCGTGTTCGTGCTTGAGACCGTGTCGGTGGCGCTGCAAGTCGGCTACTTCAAGTACTCCGGCGGCAAGCGCATCTTCCGCATGGCCCCGCTGCACCATCACTACGAACTGAAAGGCTGGCCAGAGCCCAAGATCATCGTCCGCGCCTGGATCATCACGCTCATCCTCGTGCTGATCGGTCTTTCCACACTCAAGGTGAGGTGAGACGAACATGGGCCGCTACACGGGCAAGCGCTTGCTAGTGGTGGGACTGGGGCTCTCAGGAGCTTCTGCCCTGCGCTACCTCGCGCGCGAGGGGGCGACGGTCGTCGTCACTGATTCGCGGCCTGCGCCCAGCGGCATCGAGGCCCTGCGGGCGATGTTCCAGAACGCCGACTTCCGCCTGGGGGCTTTCGAGGCCCCGGAGCCGCTCAACCAGTACGTCGAGGCGGTGATCTCGCCCGGTGTCGACCTCAATGAGCCCTTCATCCAGCGGCTGCGTGCCGCCGGCGTGCCGCTGATCGGCGACATCGAGCTGTTCGCACGAGCGGCCAAGGCACCCGTGATCGGTATCACCGGCAGCAACGGCAAATCCACGGTGACCACGCTCGTGGGCGCGATGGCGAAGGCAGCGGGCATCAAGGTCGCCATCGGCGGCAACCTCGGCCAGCCAGCGCTGGAGCTCTTGCAGGAAGAACCGAAGCTCTACGTGCTCGAACTTTCCAGCTTCCAGCTCGATACCACGCACTCGCTGCGCTGCAAGGCCGCCGCCTTCCTCAATCTGTCGGAAGATCATCTCGACCGCCACGGCACCATGGCGGCCTACGCGGCGGCCAAGGCGCGCATCTTCAACGGCTGCGAGGTAGCCGTCGTCAATCGCGACGACCCGGCCACACGCCAGGGCAGCGAGCAAGCGCGCCGCAAGCTCAGTTTTGGCCTGGATGCACCTCGTGCACCCGGTGAGTTCGGCCTGGCTGAACTGCGTGGCGAAGTGGCGTTGAGCACCTCGCGCGACCGCCTGCTGCCGCTGAGCCAACTCAAGATCGCCGGCCTGCACAACGCCGCCAATGCGCTGGCCGCACTGGCCCTGATCGAAGCGGCCGACCTGCCGCGTGCCACCGCCCTCAAGGCGCTGACAGAGTTCCGCGGCCTGCCGCACCGCTGCGCCCTGGCGGGCGAAATCGACGGTGCCCGCTACTACAACGA
>Ga0255091_1000208_pt1 | contig 26171 bp, 20 predicted proteins | sample Colum_Yuk_RepB_8_2_FD_188439 | JGI IMG/M metagenome (GOLD analysis project Ga0255091, IMG submission 188439) | Freshwater microbial communities from Columbia River, Oregon, United States - Colum_Yuk_RepB_8d | ecosystem: Environmental > Aquatic > Freshwater > River | place: USA: Oregon... | reverse complement strand
GCCATCGCCATCCCGGCTTATCAGGACTACATCGTCCGCTCCAAGGTGACTGAACTCGTCACCGCCGCCAGCGCCTGCAAGAACTCGGTTTCCGAATACTTCCAGACCAAGAACACTGCACCTACTAACAACGCAGAAGCCGGCTGCTCCAGCAACGCTTCGCAGTACATCACCTCGCTCGCTGTTACCGCACCCTCGGCCACCTCGGCTCAGGTGCAGGTTCTGGCAACTGCAGCAGTTGGTGGCGGCATCCTCGTCACCGACGGCGTCAACCTCACGGGCACCTACACCGCTACGACCGGCACCGTGGGCTGGGCCTGCACCCCGGCTGGCGCAATGCCCAAGAAGTATCTGCCGGCCAACTGCCGCTAAGTCTGTCTGCTTCGAAAAGCCGCCTTCGGGCGGCTTTTTTATTGGCCCTAATCCCGACGGCGGAAGCATGCATCGCCGCGAAACGCCACTTTTTGTCAAAAACTGACGTTGCCGAACGAATTAGGCCCTCAAAAAAATACCAACAAATGCTCAAGTTATTGATTTATTTTGATTTTTATAAATAATCACGAGCGGCATGTTCAGTGCTGAATCATTTCGGCAGTCACCCCCTTCCCGTTTCAATCGCACCTAACCACCGGAGTTACCCCATGAAGAAAGTTCAACAAGGCTTCACCCTCATCGAACTGATGATCGTCGTTGCGATCATCGGCATCCTGGCTGCCATCGCCATCCCGGCTTATCAGGACTACATCGTCCGCTCCAAGGTGACTGAACTCGTCACCGCCGCCAGCGCCTGCAAGAACTCGGTTTCCGAATACTTCCAGACCAAGAACACTGCACCGACCACCAACGAAGAAGCCGGCTGCTCCAGCAACGCTTCGCAGTACATCACCTCGCTCGCTGTTACCGCACCCTCGACCACCTCGGCTCAGGTGCAGGTTCTGGCAACTGCAGCAGTTGGTGGCGGCATCGCCGTCACCGACGGCGTCAACCTCACGGGCACCTACACTGCTGCCACCGGCACCGTGGGCTGGGCCTGCACCCCGGCTGGCGCAATGCCCAAGAAGTATCTGCCGGCCAACTGCCGCTAAGTCTGTCTGCTTCGAAAAGCCGCCTTCGGGCGGCTTTTTTATTTCAGCTAGACCATCCTGCGTATCGTTTGAGTTGCCTGCTCTACCGAGGCTACAGTGCGATGTATTCACGCCGAGAACCTCTATGTCTAACGCTGCGACTCCTCTGAGCCCGAGTGCTGTGAACGCGGTTTACTTGGGAGGACTTGCCCGTCGTCTGGCCTCCGAAAAGATTGCGCCGGAGGAAGTGATTCGCGAGTTGCAGATTAAATCCAACAAGCAGGGCAAGACACTGGTCGCGCTGCTGCTGGAAGGCAATCACGCCACGGCAGCCCATTTGGCCGAGGTCGCCAGCGCGGAGTTTGGCTCACCCATCATGGATCTCTCGGTGCTCGACATCGACCCGCAGCTGATGCGGGACGTGGGCGACAAGCTGATCCGCAAGCACACGGCTATCCCGCTGTTCAAGCGCGGCAAGAAACTGTTCGTCGGCATTGCCGACCCCGCCAACATCGGCGCGCTGGACGAGTTCAAGTTCGCCACCGGGCTCGCCACCGAGGCGATTGTGGTGGAACAGGACAAGCTGGCCCGGATGGTGGAGGCCGCCGCCAATGCCGCCGAGTCCACCTCGCTCAACGTGGGCGATGCCGACCTGGACAACCTGGAAATCGTGGAGGGCGGCGATGACGACACCGGCCCTGAAATTGGCCGCTCAGATGCCGACGACGCACCCATCGTGCGCTACGTGAACAAGATTCTGGTCGATGCCATTCAGCAGGGCGCGTCGGATATCCACTTCGAGCCGTACGAAAAGTTCTACCGCATCCGCTACCGCCGCGACGGCGAGCTGAAGATCATCAACCAGCCGCCAGTCACCCAGGGCAGCCGTATTGCGGCCCGTGTGAAGGTGATGAGCCGCATGGACTTGGCCGAGCGCCGGGTGCCGCAGGACGGCCGTATCAAGCTGAACCTTTCCAAGACCAAATCCATCGACTTCCGCGTGAGCACCTGCCCGACGCTGTGGGGCGAAAAGATCGTGGCGCGTATTCTCGATGCCTCCAGCGCCATGCTGGGCATCGATGTACTGGGCTACGAGGCAGAGCAGAAAGCGGCCTACATGAAGGCGCTGGAGCAGCCGCAGGGGATGATCCTGGTGACCGGTCCCACCGGCTCGGGCAAGACGGTATCGCTCTACACCGGCCTCAACATCCTCAACACTGAGGACGTGAACATCTCCACGGCCGAAGACCCGGCAGAAATCAACCTGCCCGGCATCAACCAGGTCAACGTCAATCCCAAGACGGGATTGACGTTTGCCGCGGCGCTGAAAAGCTTTTTGCGTCAGGACCCCGACGTGATCATGGTCGGTGAGATCCGCGACCTCGAAACCGCCGAGATCGCCATCAAGGCGGCCCAGACCGGCCACTTGGTGTTGTCGACCCTGCATACCAACGATGCGCCGCAAACCATCACCCGCCTCATGAACATGGGCGTGCCGGGCTACAACATTGCCTCCACGCTGTCGCTGGTCATTGCACAGCGGTTGGCGCGGCGGCTGTGCAAGCACTGCAAGCGGCCGGCCGACATTCCGCGTGTCGAGCTGCTGCGCAACGGCTTTAGCGAGGCCATGCTGGATGCGCCGGGCGTGACCATCTTTCAGGCCGTGGGCTGCGAGCAGTGCGACAAGGGTTACAAGGGGCGCACGGGCATCTACCAGGTGATGCCCATGAGCGAGCGCACGGGCCGCATCATCATGGAGGGCGGCTCGGCGCAGGACATTGCCGACCAGGCCAAGAAGGAGGGCATCAAGGACCTGCGCGAGTCTGCACTCAAGAAAGTGCTGGACGGCCATATCGACCTGCTGGAAGCCAATCGCACCACGGTCTCTGAGTAAGCCTTACGATAGGTGAGCACAACTTGATTGAAAGGGATGCACGCCATGGCGGATGCAGGCAAAGCGGTTAAAGCGGTCAAGGAACACGACTACAAGTGGGAAGGCACCGACCGCAAGGGCAACAAGATCAAGGGGCAGATGACCGGCCCCGGCGATGCCTTTGTCAAACTGCAACTGCGCAAGCAGGGCGTGACACCCACGCGGGTTCAAAAGCAGCTGAAGTTTGGTAGCGGCAAAAAGCCTATCACCGGGCAGGAGATCGCCATCTTCAGCCGCCAGATGTCCACCATGATGAAAGCCGGCGTGCCACTGGTGCAGTCGCTCGAACTGGTGGCGCGTGGCAACGAGAACAAGTCGATGACCGAGATGATTCTCTCGGTGAAGGCCAGCATCGAGTCCGGCCTGCCCTTTGCCGAGGCCCTGGCCAGGCACCCGCGTCAGTTCGATGAGCTGTATGTGAATCTGGTGGAGGCCGGCGAAAAATCCGGCGCGCTCGAATCGCTGCTGGACAAGATTGCGACCTACAAGGAAAAAACCGAGTCCATCAAGAAAAAGGTGAAGAAGGCGCTCACCTACCCGGCTGCGGTCGTGGTGGTGGCCTTCATCGTCACCGGCATCCTGCTGTATTTCGTGATCCCCCAGTTCGAGAGCTTGTTCCAGGGCTTTGGTGCAGACCTGCCGGCCTTCACCAAGATGGTGGTCAATCTCTCCAAGTTCGTGACCGCCTACTGGTGGATCTTGATCCTCATTCCGGTCGCGGCCTTCTTTGCCTTCAAGGAGGCTCATCACCGCTCGGCCAACTTCCGGCGTTTTCTCGACCGCATGTCGCTGAAGGCCCCGTTGTTCGGCGAGATTCTCTACAAGTCTGCCGTCGCCCGTTTTGCCCGCACGCTGTCGACGATGTTCGCGGCCGGCGTGCCGCTGGTAGAGGCCATGGACTCGGTAGCCAAGGCCGCAGGCAACATCGTCTACACCGAGGGCATCCTGAAAATGAAGGACCAGGTTTCCACCGGCACGCAGCTGCAGCTGACGATGGCGCAGTCCAACCTGTTTCCGGCCATGGCCGTGCAGATGATCGGCATCGGTGAAGAGTCCGGCTCGCTCGACGCCATGTGCGCCAAGGTGGCGGACTTCTACGAGGAGGAGGTGGACAACATGGTCGACAATCTTGCCTCTTTGATGGAGCCGATGATCATGGCGGTGCTCGGCGTGCTGGTGGGCGGGCTGGTGGTGGCCATGTATCTGCCCATCTTCAAGCTCGGCCAGGCGATCTAGGAATGCAGCTTGCGGATGCGCTCGCGGCCTCGACGCCGCTGCTGATTGTTTGCGCCGGTGCCCTGGGCCTGCTGGTCGGCAGCTTTCTCAACGTCGTGATCTATCGCCTGCCAAAGATCATGGAACGCCGCTGGCAGCAGGAGGCGCGGGAGATCCTGGCGCTGGAGCCCGTCGAACAGCCGCCGTTCACGCTCAACAAGCCTGCTTCGCGTTGCCAGGCCTGCGGCGTGCCGATCAAGCCCTGGCAGAACATTCCAGTCGTTTCCTGGCTCGCCCTGCGCGGACGTGCTGCCTGTTGCGGAGTGTCGATCAGCGCCCGCTACCCGGTGGTGGAATTGCTGACCGGCCTGATGAGTGCAGCTGCTGCCTGGCACTTTGGCTATGGCTGGCCGCTGGCAGGCGCTTTGCTGTTGACCTGGGCACTGGTGGCCCTCGCCTTCATCGACCTCGACACCCAGTTGCTGCCAGACGACATCACCCTGCCGCTGCTCTGGCTGGGCCTGCTGTTTGCGGTGCATGGCGGTGGCCTGGTGCCGCTGCACAGCGCGGTGATCGGGGCCATTGCGGGCTATCTGGTGCTGTGGCTGGTGTTCTGGGCATTCAAGCTCGCCACCGGCAAGGAGGGGCTGGGCTACGGCGACTTCAAGCTGCTGGCCGCGCTCGGGGCCTGGCTGGGCTGGGCGGCGCTGCCGCAGATCATCCTGCTGTCGTCCATCGTCGGTGCGGTGAGCGGCATCGCGCTGATTGCGCTCAAACGGCAGCAGCGCGGCGGTGCCATGCCCTTCGGCCCCTTTCTGGCCGCAGCCGGCTGGCTGGCGCTGATGGGGGTGGATGTGTTGACGCCAGTGACCGGCCCCCGATGACGCTGATCGTGGGCCTCACTGGCGGCGTGGCCAGCGGCAAGAGCCATGTGCTGCACCTGTTCCAGTCGCTCGGCGTGCCCGCCATCGAGGCGGATGACGTCGGGCGTGCCGTGGTGGCGGTGGGCCAGCCGGCACTGGCCGAAATCGCCAAGGCCTTTGGCAGCCATCTGCTGCTGGCCGACGGCAGTCTCGACCGCCGCGCCCTGCGCAGCGTCGTGTTCGGCGACGCCACGGCACTGCAACAGCTCGAAGCGATCACCCACCCGCATATCCGCCACCATCTGCGCGACTGGCTGGCGGCGCAGACGGCCCCGTACTGCCTGCTCTCCGCCGCCATCCTGCTCGAACGCGGCCTGTCGAGCCTGGTTCAGCGCGTGCTGGTGGTGGATGCCCCCGAGGCCGATCAGGTGCGCCGTGTCATGCAGCGCGACCAGATCGACGAAACACTGGCGCGGCAGATGCTCGCGCGGCAGATGCGCCGCGCCGAGCGCCTGGCCGCTGCCGACGACGTGATCGAAAATCCTGACCCCCTGCAAGACCTGATGCCGCAGGTGCAGCGCCTGCACGCCCGCTACAGCGGCGGCTGAAGCCTCAGGCGCGCGCCTTGGCCGGACGCAGGCCGCGCCGGAACTCGCTGGGCGAGCAGCCTTCCACGGCGCGAAAGGCCCGGGTGAAATTGGCGGCATCGCTAAATCCGAGCGAAAAGGCGATCTCGGTGATGGGCATGATGCCGGCCTTCAGGCGATCTCTCGCCAGCGCATGCTGCACCTGGCGGGCGATCTCGCGGAAGCTGGTGTTCTCCCGCTGCAGGTAGCGGTTCAGGGTGCGGGTGGAGATGTTGAACAGGCCGGCAATCTCGCCCTGCGTCGCCAACTGTTCGCCGGTTTCGCTGAGGGTCATGGTGATGAGATCGCCCAACCGCCCCACCGTGGTGACTTTCTGGATCAACTGGCGGCAGCGATCCTCTGCCACCTTGAGTGCATTGGTGTCGGCGGTGGTGAGCGGGATGGCACCGAGATCGGCCGCCACCCGCAGCCGTACGGCCGGCCCCTGATCGACCTCGAACTGGGTCGTGAGATTGGGGATGCCGCGATACAGCGCCGCATGAGACGGTGCGGGCATCGAAAGACTCAAGACGGCATCGAGCTTCAGCCCATCGCTCAGGTCCCGAACCTCGCGCAGGGCGGCCATGCCGATGGCCTCCAGGTGAAACAGCAGGCACTGGTGGCTCATGGCCACCGCAGGCGTGAAGTGCAGTTCGCCAAAGCCCGCCCCGCGCACATAGCGCAGCCTGAAACTGGGCATCACGAGCCGGAAATAGCGGGCCACGAAATAGAGCGCCTGCTCCACGTTGGGGCTGTTCAACATGCCAAAGCCGACAAAGCTGTGGGCACTCACGGTGAGCAACCTGCCCAGCCTGAACCCGAGATCGGTGCGGCCCGTGCGCCGGCACACTTCGTCGAGCAGCCGCTCGACCTGCTGCTGCGAGAGCGTCGCGTCGGGTTCGGTGAGCAACATCGGCGGCAGATGCAGCTCGCGGATGAGCTGCGCGAAATCGAGCTGCTCCGGCGTCAGCACCTCGGAGAGTCGAAGGTAATAGCGTGCCGGCACCAGTAGTTGCGTTTTCTTCATCGCGTCCATGCCTCAGAAGTGGCGCAAGTTGACAACAAGTCGGCGCAACATGACAAGTCTTGTGCATTGCACATCTTCAACCTCTGTCGCCATTAGAAGAGCAACAGAGGAGAACATCATGGCAACGCCAACGACGGTGGCCTCGGGCAACAGCGAGCATCGCACCTGGGTGGATGGCAAGCGCTGGCTGTGGCTGTTGAGCCCGGCACTGCCGCTGATCGGGGTGCTGTCGGTGGTCGCCGTGATTTTCGGCGCCTCGCCCTGGGCGCTGTGGACGCTGCCCGTGGTGTTCTATGGCGTCGTACCGCTGCTGGACTGGCTGATCGGCACCGATCCGGTCAATGCGCCGGACTGGGCAGTGCCACGGCTCGATGGCACGGCCTATTACCTGCGCATTGTCTACGCCTATATCCCCAGCCAGTACGCGGCCACCATTGCGGGCGCATGGCTGGCGGTGAACGGCTCGCTCGACATCGCTGACCTCGTGGGCCTCACGGCGACGGTCGGCATGGTCAACGGGGTCGGCATCAACACCGCGCACGAGCTGGGTCACAAGACCAACGCGCTGGAGCGCTGGCTGGCCAAGATCACGCTGGCACCCGTGGCCTACGGGCACTTCTTCGTCGAGCACAACAAAGGCCACCACAAGAACGTGGCCACACCGGAAGACCCGGCCAGCTCGCGCATGGGCGAGAGTTTCTGGGCGTTTCTGCCGCGCACCATGATCGGCAGCCTGCGCTCGGCCTGGCATATCGAGCGCGAACGCCTGCAACGCAAGGGCGAGGCCGTGTGGTCGCTGGCCAACGAGAACCTGCAGGCCTGGGCGATGACGGCGGCGCTTTTCGCCGCCATCACGCTCTGGCTCGGGCCCTGGGCGCTGCTGTTTCTGCTGGTGCAGGCCTTTTTCGGGGCCTCGCTGCTGGAGGTGGTGAATTACCTGGAGCATTACGGCCTGCTGCGGCTCAAGGACAGCGCCGGCCGTGTCGAGCGTTGCCAGCCGCGCCACTCCTGGAACAGCAACCACATCGTCACCAATCTCTTTCTCTACCAGCTGCAGCGCCACTCGGATCACCACGCCAACCCGACCCGCCGCTACCAGTCGCTGCGCCATTTTGACGATAGCCCTCAGTTGCCTTCCGGCTACGCGGCCATGCTGCTGCTCGCCTACTTTCCGCCCCTCTGGTATCGGGTGATGGACCCTCGCGTCGTGGCCCACCACGGCGGCGATCTCGGCAAGGCCAGCCTGCACCCGGCGGCGCGGCAGAAACTGCTGCGGCGCTGGGGCGGCAGCGAAGCACCGGCGGTGGCTGCCGGCTCGCAGGGGCCTGCTGCGGCACCACGGCGGCTGTCGGCCACTCGCCACCAGTGCCCCAACTGCAACTATGTCTACGACCAGGCCAAGGGGTGCCCGGAGGAAGGGTATCCCGCTGGCACGACCTGGTATTCGCTGCCGGAGAGCTTCACCTGCCCCCAGTGTGCCGTGCGCGACAAGCCTGACTTCACTCCCTTGTCTGCATAGCCAGCCTGCCAGGACCACACGATGCAGAAGCTCAGAGGGCCAGTGAAGCCACATCCATTGCCCAGGTCATGCTGCAAGCCGCCAGCAGAGTTCACATGCAGCCAGATTTGACTGCGCTCAACAAGCAGGCCATTGCCACGGCCCGGGAATACACCGGCGGTGTGGCGCTACCCACGGTGTTGCTGACGGCGGTGGTGCTGCTGGCCTTCGTCGCCAACCTGGCGCTGTTCGCGGGCGGTTGGATGCCGCTCTGGGCCGCCATCGCGCTCTACGCCGCGCTGACCTACATGTCGTACACGCCGCTGCACGAGGCGGCGCACGGCAACATCCATGGCGGCAATGACGAGAAGCAGTGGCTGAACGATCTCTGCGGCTACCTCGTCGCGCCGCTCATCATGGTGCCGTTCTCCACCCACAAGGTGGAGCACTTCACCCATCACCGCTACACCAACCAGCCGGACAAGGACCCGGACTACATCGTCCGTGGAATGGGCAAGGGCCTGATCGCCTTCTTCGTGCACGCCGTGCAGTTCCTGTGGACGCAGAACACCTTTCTGTTCCGCGAGTACTGGGCTACCGCCACGCGGCGCGAAAAGCGCATCTACTGGATGGAAGTCGGCTTCGCACTCGGCTGGCGTGCGGCCTTCCTGCTGCTGGTGGCGCGCGAAGGGACCTGGGCGATGCTGCTGATCGGCTATCTGATCGGCGCCTTTTTCACCGCCTACTGGTTCGCCTACCGGCCGCACCATCCCTACGAGGAATCGGCCCGCTACCGCACCACCAGCAGCCTGATCATGCCGACGTGGATGAAGCCGCTGGAATGGTTCTGGTTCGGACAGAACCTGCATTCGATCCATCACCTGTTCCCCCGGGTGCCGTTCTATCGCTACCACGCCCTGCATCGCCGGATCGAACCCATCCTGCGCGCGCACGGCACGCCCGTCATCGGTATCTTTTCCCGTGAAAAAGTTGGAGCCTTGCCGGGTTAGCAGTCGTTTCAGACGCCGCGGCACCGGCCGCGGCGGGCAGCAGAGGCAGAGGATGGTGCACCTCGACGTGCGCCAACTCGAATAACAACACGCACAGAGAGGAGACGTTATGGAGTGGAAGACAAAATGGAATTGCGTGCGTCCGGTTCGCGGTCTCCAGGCGGTGCTGTTGCTGCTGTTTGCCGGCGCCGTTGACGCAGGCCAGTTCAAGCTGCCCTTCATCGGCGACAAGCCGATCGACGTGGTCTACAACACCACTCTCATCGGCGGTGTGGCCGTGCGGGCCGAGCCGCAGGAAAAGGCCACCATCGGCAAGAACAACCTCGACCCCGAGGTTTGCGGCCGCACTGGCAACACCAGCTACTACCAGGCCTGCCAGGGCCTGTTCACGCAGCAGACCTTTGGCGCCGAGCACCTGGCTGCCGCACCCGGTTCGTTCAGCACCAACTTCGATCACGGCAATCTCAACTACGAACAATGGGATCTGGCCCAGGGCCTGCTGCGCCTGAACCAGGACGTGACGCTGGGCTGGCATGACTGGTTCGTGTTCGCCAAGGCCATCGCCATCTATGACCCGGTGAACTACCGCTTCAACGAGTACCGGCCCAACCTCATCACGGCCGACAACTACCAGGACGTGGGCTACGTCACGCTGCCGGGCAGCGTCGCGCTGCCCGCCGGCGGGGCCAGGACCGACTCCACGCCCTGCCCCGCCAGCCGCAATCCGCTGGCGCTGCCCTGCGGCATCGTCTATGGGCCGGGCGGGCAGGTCATCCGCAAGCGCTCCGACAAGCGCGTGCTGCGCGAGATTGGCCTGGGCCTGCAACTGCTCGATCTCAACCTCACCGGCTCGGTGAAAGTGCCGGGCGGGCTGGATGTGGCCGTGCGCGTCGGCCGCCAGCAGGTGATCTGGGGCGAGGCGACGCTGCAGTTCTTCGACTCCATCAACGTGCTCAATCCGCCGGACCTCAACAACTTCTTCCGCGTCGGCGGCAATGGTCTGGATGACTTCTACCAGCCGGTCAATGCCCTGAGCTTCGGCACCGCGCTCAGCGACAACACCAACTTCTCCGGCTGGTATGCCATGGAGTTCCGGCCCATCGAGCTGCCGGCTTACGGCGGCTTCTACTCGCCGGTCAACCTTGGCACGCTCAACGAGGGGCCGGACTACGTGACGGTCAGCTTCGGCAATCTCACGGCCGACGAGTCGGGTCTGGGCCGCTTGATCGACAACCCGCTGACGCTGATCACCAACACCAGCTCGCGTGCCCAGCGCCTTCGCGACGAGAACCCTGAAGACCTCGCCAACAATTACGGCCTCAAGTTCAACTACAACGCCGAGTGGCTCAACAACGGCACCAACCTCGGCTTCTACTACGCCAACTACACCTCGCGCATTCCCATCATCAGCGTGTTCTCAGCCGACGAGGCCTGCTCAAAGAACTCGACCAACACGGTGGAGTTTCTCGGCGACTGCCCCGACATCCCGCTGCTGCACTCGCCTGCCAACGATCCGGGCGGTGCCACCTCCAGCGCGCTGCCACTCGATAGCGTCAAGATCCAGCTCGAGTACCCCAAGAACGTGCAGATGCTGGGCTTCAGCTTCAACACCAGCTTTGGCGATGTCTCGTTTCAAGGCGAGGCGGCCTACCGCCCGCACGACCCACTGCAGGTCGATATCGTCGATCTCGTCTTTGCGGGGTTGGGGCCGACGCTCACCAACTGCCATCTCGCCCCCGGCTGCTCTGGCAGTACGGCTGGCAGCGGCACGCAGGCCGATGGCACGACCGGCGTCTATCCTTCAAGCAACTACACCACCGCAAATGGCGCGGGTGCGTTCCCCGACACCTTCGATTTGGCGGTGGGCCATCTACCGGGCTCCGGTCGCTCGTTCCCCAACTTCATCGTTCCGTATCGCGGCGGCACGCTGGGCACCAATCCAGCCAACAGCTATATCCGGGGATGGGAAACCTTCAAGACGCTCTCGCTCGATTTCGGCGCGACGTACGTCGAGGGCAATACCGATTTCACTGCCCGCCTGCTCGGTGCCGATCAGGTCATCTGGCTGCCCGAGATCGGCTTCCGCTATGTGGACATTCCGCATCTGGAAGAACTGGCCCTCGCCGTGCCCGGCACCTACACCAGCCCCACGGCAGGCGCGGACGGCAGCGGTGCCGACGGCTCGCGCCAGGCCTGCTCCACCAACCAGGCCTGCCAGTTCGGCCCCGACGGCCTGCGCTTCAACCCGCACCAGGCGCCGCTGAACCTCTACCCCACCAAGTTCTCCGGCGGCCTCGGCTTCGTCTGGCTGATCCGCTGGGAGAACGTGGTCCCGGACATCGCCATCGCACCGCAGATCATCTTCAAGCACGACCTGTTCGGTCACTCGCCCGGCTACTTCTCCAACTACGTCGAGGGCCGCACCCTGTGGGACACCAACATCGAAGTGCGCTACCGCGACAAGGCCTCGTTCAACATCGGCTACCAGATGTGGAGCGGCGGCGGGGACGCCAACCTGTTCCGCGACCGCGACACGATCAAGGCATTTGCGAAGTACTCGTTTTAATCACTGCACTGGAGGAATCAAAATGAAAACACCCGATTGGCGCCAGACGGCGCTGCGAGCGGCCCTGCTCGCCGCCACGCTGCTGCCGTTGTCGAACACCGCACTCGCCAAGGTGACAGCCGCCGAGGCCGCCAAGCTCGGCAAGGAGCTGACTCCGGTTGGTGCCGAGGCCGGCGCGAACAAGGACGGCAGCATCCCGGCGTGGACACCCGCCAAGCAGTCCGGCAAGTTGTCGGGCGAGTATGCGAGTGACCCGAAGATCGAGGCCGAGCAGCCGCTCTATACGCTCACGGCCGCCGATCTCGCCAAGCGCGGGGCTGAGCTGAGCGAGGGCCACAAGTATCTGCTCAAGACCTTCCCCAGCTACAAGATGAAGGTCTACCCCAGCCACCGCAACGTCGCCTGGCCAGACTTCATCTACAAGTCGACCGCCAAGAACGCCACCACCTGCGACCTGATCGGCACCGACGACCCCGACAACTGCACGCAGGGCTTTCCGTACCCCATCCCCAAGACCGGGGCCGAGGTGATCTGGAACCACCGTATCAAATGGCGCGGCAACACCGTGCGCCGCAACAACGACCAGATGAACGTGGACCCCACCGGCCGCTACCAGCTGGCGCAGCTGGTGGAGGACGTGAAGTTCCTCTACGCCAACGAAAAGAACCCGGTGCCGCTCACCAACGGCAAGGGCCTGTTCCTCTACTACCTCTCGAAGATCATCGCGCCCTCGCGCACCGCCGGCACCATGATTCTCGTCAACGAGAGTGGTGGCACCGGGGCGACTGGCCGCGCGGCCTGGCTGTATGCACCCGCGCTCAAGCGCATCCGCCGCGCCCCGGCCGTGTGCTGTGACAACCCGTATGAAGGCACCGACGGTCAGCAGTTCTACGACCAGGTGGACATGTTCAACGGCGTGCTCGAACGCTACACCTGGAAGCTGGTGGGCAAGCGCGAAATGATCGTGCCGTACGACAACTTCAAGATCGCGCGGGCGAAGTACGACGATCTCGCCAAGCCCAACCATCTCAACGCCGAACTGCCTCGCTACGAGAAGCATCGCGTCTGGGTGGTGGAAGCCAATCTCAAACCCGGCGAGCGCCACACCTACGCCAAGCGCGTGTTCTACGTCGACGAGGACAGCTGGAGCATCCTCATGATCGACTGCTATGACGGTCAGGGCGGTCTCTACAACTTCCAGGAAGGCATGGCCACGCCGCAATACAACGTGCAGACGCACTTCACGGTGCCGGAGGTGATTTACCACTTCGACTCCGGGCGCTACTTCGTCACCGCGCTGCAGGCACAGGGTTCGCCCAACGACTACAGCGTTGACTACCCCGAAGGCTTCTTCACCGACAGCGCAGTGCAGCAGCGCGCTTCCAAGTAGTTCCACTCTGGGATCCCTCTCCCCCTGGCGGGAGAGGGATCCCACTGCACATCTTTCCGGTAACACTCCATGCATGGTGACCCACGCGGCTGGTTCTCGACGTTCTTCGTCAAGGTCACCGAGCCTCTGATCTTTTCCAAGAGACCACTCACACTCACGGTCATCACGCTGCTGACCGTCTTCCTCGGCTGGCAGGCCTCGCACTTGAGGCTGGACTCCGGCTTTGAAAAGCAGCTGCCGAAGGACCACCCCTACATCCAGATCCTCAAGCAGCACCAGGCGCAGTTCGGCGGCGGCAACACCGTGCTGCTCGCCGTCTCGCAAAAAACCGGCAAGGGCGACATCTACAACGGGCCCTTTCTCGCCTCGCTGAAAACCGCGACCGATGCGGTGTTCTTCCTCCCCGGCGTCGACCGCACGCGGGTGAGTTCCATGTTCACGCCCAACACCCGCTATCTCGAAGTGGTGGAGGGCGGCTTCCAGGGCGGCAACGTCGTGCCCTCGGGCTACAAGCCGAATCCCGAATCGTTGCAGACCATCAAGGACAACGTCCGCAAGGCCAGCATCATCGGCCGGCTGGTGTCCAACGACCAACGCTCGGCCCTGGTCTCGGCCGAACTGGTGGAGACCAATCCGCGCACGCAGGAAAAGCTGGACTACATCGAGACCGCACACCGCTTCGAGGGCATCCGTGGACGGCTCACCGAGCCCCGGCTCTACGAACTGAAGCTCAAGGCCGACAGCGAGCCGCTCACCGCCGGCACCCGCATTGCCGCGGCGTACATCGATCCGCGGGGCCCGCTGTTTGACTACCGGAGCTTCCACGGCACGGCGGTCGCCGCCAACGGCGAGACCATCGAGCGTCGCTTCAGCGGCAGCGCGCTGGAGGTGGTGGAGTCGGCCAACCCCGACTACAACCCCGACATCGAGGTGCAGATCATCGGCTTCGCCAAGGTGATCGGCGACGTCGCCGATGCCTCCTTTGGCGTGGTCACCTTCTTCGGCATCACGGTGCTGCTGGTGTGGTTCGTGCTCGCCTGGTACATGGGCTCCTTCGTGGTGGCGCTCTACCCCTTGAGCTGCGGCCTGCTGGCCGTGGTGTGGGAGCTGGGCATCCTGCATCTCGCCGGCTATGCGCTCGACCCCTTCGCCATCCTCGTGCCCTTCCTGGTGCTGGCCATCAGCGTCAGCCACGGCATCCAGATCACCAGCTTCTGGCTGCTCGAAGTGGCGGATCGCGGCCTCAACAGTTTCGATGCCTCGCGGGCCACCTACCGCCGGCTGGTCATCCCCGGCATCACCGCGCTCATCACCAACGTCATCGGCTTCGGCACCATCCTGCTCATCCCCATCGGCATCGTGCAGGAGATGGCGATCAACGCCATGTTCGGTCTCTTGGCCGTCATCGTCTGCAAGAAGATCCTGCTGCCGTGCCTGCTGTCGTACGCCAAGCTGCCCGACCCCGAGCGTTTCCGCAGCTTTCAGCGCCACCGCGACCAGCGCCTGAAACCGCTCTGGTGGCGCTTTTCGGCCCTGACCGACACCAATGTGGCCGCCTCGGTGCTGGTGCTGCTGGTGCTGGCCTCCGCCGGGGCCTGGCAGGTGGCGCGCGGTCTGCAGGTGGGCGAGTTGCACAGCGGCGTGCCCGCGCTCAAGCCGGACTCCCGCTACAACCAGGACTCGGCCTTCGTCTCCGAGAACTACGCCATCGGCGTGGACATCCTGCAGGTCTACGCGCACACCCGAAAGAACGGCTGCATCGACTACGACGTGATGAACCGCATCGACCGCTTTGGCTGGTACATGCAGGGCGTGCCGGGCATCGTCTCGGCGGTATCCATGCCGCTGCTCGACAAGGTGGTGTGGGCCAAATACAACGAGAGCAACCCGCGCTGGATGCAGCTGCCCCGCTCCGAGGACGGCCTGATCCTGGCGGGACAGCAGTTCACCACCTCCACCGGCCTGCTCAACGAAGACTGCTCGGTGATGCCGACGTATCTCTTCACCGCCGACCATCGCGCGACCACCATCGACGGCATCCTGTCGGCCATCAACACCTTTAACGCTGATGCCAAGCCTGACGATGCAGTGAGCTTCCACCTGGCCGGCGGCAACGTCGGGGTGATGGCGGCCACCAACGAGGTGATCCGCGAGACCGAGTTCAAGGTGCTGTTCTGGCTCTTCCTCGCCATCACCATCTGCGTCTATGCCTCTTTCCGCGGCCTCACCGGCATCATCTGCATCGTGGTGCCGCTCGCGGCCGTGTCGGTGTTCACCTATGCCATCATGGTCTGGCTCGGCATCGGGCAAACCGTGGCGACCCTGCCGGTGGCGGCCTTCGCGGCGGGCATCGGTGTCGACTACGGCATCTACATTTACAGCGTGCTCGAAGAAAACGTGAAGATGAAGGGCATGGCCCTGCGCGAGGCCTATGCCGACACCCTGCACCAGACTGGCAAGGCGGTGGTGGTGACCGGCCTCGCCCTCTCGGCCAGTGTCGCGACCTGGGTGATGTCGGGCCTGCAGTTCCAGATCGACATGGGCATCCTGCTCACCATCATGTTCCTGGCCAACGCCGTCGCCGCCCTGGTGATGCTGCCCGCCTTCGCACGCTTCCTGATGAAGGAAGCCTCGGCTCCGAATGTCCCTGCTTCAACGGCGCACTGATCCCATGAAACAGAAACCCCTCGCCCTGGCGGCTGCCCTGTTCGTCGGCCTTCTGGGCAGCGTCCACTTCGTTTCCGCAGCCGCCCCGACGCCGGTGGCGGCGCTGATGTCCTCCAAGGCCCAGCAGGGCCTGCTGCTGGGCATGGCGACCGCCGGTCAGAGCACCCTCGCCGTGGGCGGCAATGGCGTGATCCTGCGCTCGACCGACGGCGGCGGCTGGACGCAGGTGAAAAGCCCGGTCGACTCCGCACTGACGCAGATCGCCTTTGCCGACCGCCAGCAGGGCTGGGCGGTGGGCCATGACCACGCCATCCTGCACAGCGCCGATGGCGGCCAGAACTGGACCCTGCAGAACTGGCAACCGGAGGTGGCCGCACCGCTGTTTGCCGTGCTGCCGCTGGATGCCAATCGCGTCATCGCCGCCGGCGCCTTCAGCAGCCTGAAGCTCACGACCGATGGTGGCCGCCGGTGGACAGACCTCGATGTGCCGGCGCTGTCGGCCGAGAAATACCACTTCAACGCCCTGACCCGCCTGCGGGACGGACGCCTGCTGGTGGCGGGCGAGCACGGTCTGGTGGGCCTGTCGGCCGACGGCAGCGCCTGGCAGCGCGTGGCCACCCCCTACGAGGGCTCGTTCTTTGGCGCCCTGCCGGTGGGTGAGCACGGTGCGCTCGTGTTCGGCATGCGTGGCAATGTGTTCTATGCCGACGATCCGCAGACCGGCCAGTGGGAAAAAATCGAAACCGGCACCACCGCCAGCCTGTTCGGCGGCAGCGTGCTGGGCGAGGATGCCATTCTGGTCGGTGCCGATGGCGTGATCGTGCGCGTGAACACCAGCCAGCGGAAAACCTCGGCCATCCTCGTCAAAGGCCTCAACCGCGACCAGGTTTTCGCGGCGGTGCAGATGACCAGCCAGCGGATGATCGTGGCTGGCGACAAGGGCGTGCTCAAACTCACGCTGCCGCGCCAGTAGCAACGCGCGCATCCAGGCCTCGCCTACACCTGCGGGCGAGCGCTGTAGCCGCCATAAAAAAGGCGCGAAAACCTTTGCAGGTTTTCGCGCCGTTGATGCGGCACCGAGCGGAGACGACCGACCAACCGCCATCTGCAGCGCAGATGGCAGCGGCATACAGGCCGGGGCGGGGCTTGTCCAGGCCGCCGCCGCTCGGCTTCAGCGCCGCATCAGTCGGCTTGCGCGCGCAGGAACGCCGGCACGTCCAGCACGTCGTCCGACAGGTCCTCCAGCCAGCTCTTGCCGTGCGTGCCGGTAGCGGCCTGGGCGCGTGAATAGCCGGTGTCGGCGCTCTGCATCGGACGCAGGCCCGGCACGCGCGGCGTCATCTGCTGCGGACGCGGCTGCACCTGCGCGGCGGGATGGCCCATGTGACCCTGATGCACGCTGCCGAGACCCGGCACCGGCGAGCGGCGCGCACCGGCATCCGGGAAGCGGGCGATGTGCGGCGGCAGCACTTCCTGCCGCTGGCTGGCGAGGCCGGTGGCCACCACCGTCACGCGCAGTTCACCGTTGAGGCTCGGGTCGATCGAGGTGCCGCACTTGATGTCGGCCTCTTCACTCGCCACGTCGCCGACGTGCTGCATGATGTAGTCGTGCTCGTCGAGGGTCAGGGTTTCGTCGCAGGTGATGTTCACGAGGATGCCGCGCGCGCCGCGGATCTCGATGTCATCGAGCAGCGGGCTGGAGAGGGCGGCTTCCACCGCCTTCTTCGCGCGGTCTTCTCCGGCGGCCTTGCCGATGCCCATCATCGCCATGCCGCGCGCGCCCATGACGGTACGCACATCCGCGAAGTCGAGGTTGATCTCGCCCGGACGGGTGATGAGGTCGCTGATGCCGAGCACGGCGTTCTGCAGCACGTCATTGGCGGCCTTGAAGGCATTCATCAGGCTCACCGAGCCGCCGAGCACCAGGCGCAGCTTCTCGTTGGGGATGACGATCAGCGAATCGACATGCTGCTGCAGCTGGGTGATGCCCTGCTGTGCCTGTGCCATGCGCTTCTTGCCCTCGCTGGGGAAGGGCTTGGTGACGACGGCGACGGTGAGGATCTTCATCTCCTTCGCCACTTCCGCAATCACGGGTGCCGCACCCGTGCCGGTACCACCACCCATGCCGGCGGTGATGAAGAGCAGATCAGTGCCCTCCAGCATCTCCTGGATGCGCTCGCGATCCTCGTCCGCCGACTGGCGGCCGATCTCGGGATTGCTGCCCGCGCCCAGGCCGCGCGTGAGTGCGGCACCCAGTTGCAGCTGGTTGGTGGTGACGCACTTTTCCAGGTGGTCCCGATCGGTGTTGCTGACGATGAACTCCACGCCACCGATACCGCCCTGTGCCATCTGGTTGACGGTGTTGCAGCCACCGCCGCCCACACCGATGACCCGGATCACCGCGGTGGAACGCATGCCGTCCACCAGTTCAAACGTTTCTTGGATTGCCCCGCCCATAACACTCTCCTTGAGTTGATACATCAATGGCCGTGCCCCGGCCTGAAAACCACGTACAAAAATCGTTAGAAACTGCCCTTGAACCAATCCCGCGCCTTGGCCAGCCAGTCGCCAGCACCACCGCCACCGGCAGCTGCCCGGGCCAGCTCCGGCTTCATCTTCTTGGCGTAGAGCAAGAGGCCCGCACCGGTGGCGAGGCCTGCATCGCGCTGCACGGCCTCGATGCCTTCCAGCCCGTGGGCAAAGCCCAGGCGCACCGGCACTTCCAGCACCTCCTCGGCGAGTTCCACCACGCCGGCCATCTGCGAGGCCCCGCCCGTGAGCACCACGCCACCCGGGATGCGTTGCAGCATGTCGGCGCGGTGCAGCTCCTTCGCCACGTAGCGGAACAGCTCCTCGTAGCGGGGGCGGATCACCTCGGCCAGCACATGGCGCGAGAACACGCGCGGCGGGTTGTCGCCCACGCTGGGCGCTTCGATCTGCTCCTCGGCCTGCACCATCCAGGGCTGGGCGCAGCCGTACTGCACCTTGATGTTCTCGGCGTGCTGCGCCGGCGTGCGAAACGCCACCGCGATGTCGTTGGTGACCTGGTCGCCGGCAATCGGCAGCACGGCGGTGTGGCGGATGGCCCCGGACTGGAATACCGAGATATCGCTCGTGCCGCCGCCGATGTCGATGCAGCAGATGCCCAGCTCGCGCTCGTCGTCCGTGAGTACCGCATCGGCGCTGGCCAGATGCGAGATCACCAACTTTTCGATGACGAGGCCGCACTTCTCCACGCACTTGTGCAGGTTCTGCGCAGCCGATACCGAGCCGGTGACGATGTGCACGTTCACGTCGAGCCGCACGGCGCTCATGCCGACCGGGTCCTGGATGCCTTCCTGCCCGTCCACCACGAACTCCTGCGGCAGCACGTGCAGCACCTGCTGGTCGGCCGGTACGGGAATGGCCGAGCCGTTCTCCACCACCGCATCAACATCCTTCTGCTGCACCTCGCGGTGCTTGATCGCCGCCACACCGGATTTGGTGACGCTCTTGATATGCGTGCCGGTGATGGCGACATGCGCCATGCGGGCGCGGCAGTTCGCCATGTGCTCGGCGTTTTCCACCGCGCGCTGGATGGCGAGCACGGTGGCGTCGATGTTGGCGATCACGCCTTTCTTCAAGCCCTTGTTGGGATGGGTGCCGAGGCCCACCACCTGCAGGTTGCCGTCGGCAGTGACCTCGCCCACCAGGGCGGCCACCTTGGAGGTACCAACATCGAGTGCAAAAACGTAATGGGGTTCGGGACGGCGACTCATGGTGTGACTCCGGGTACGACGTCCGGTCTTGCGGCAGGCGTCGGTGCATCAGAAGGAAAATGGCGATCGGTGGCGTTGCGCCAGCCCACCGCAAAACCGTTGGCGTAGCGCAGGTCGATGCGCTGCACGCTGTCCAGGCGGTTGCTCAGTGCTGGCAGCACCGCGCTCTTGAGGCGCGGCACTTGTTCGATGGGGTTGCTGCGGCCAAAGCGCAGCTGGATGCCGCGCAGGGTGGTGCCCGTCCATTCGCCACGCGCATCCTGCGTGAGGCCTGCGAGGGCGAAAGGGGTTTCTGAAAGACGGTCCGCGAGCTGGCCGTACATGGTCATGACGTCCAGCTCGCGCCCCGGTGCGCCACCCAGCTTCGGCAGCGTGGGCGACAGGGGGACGCTGCCGGGTGCAAACACCACCCCTTCGGTCGACAGCGCCTCGCTCTCGCCCCAGCGCGCAAACGGCACGCGCTCGGTGATGCGCACGGCCAGTCGCGCTGGCCACTGGCGGTCCACACGCACCTGTGCGGCCCAGGGCAGGCGCTCGATGGCAGCCCGCAGTGCATCGAGATCAAGCTCGAACAGATGATCGTCCAGTAGCGGTGCGGCGGCGGCACGCACCTCATCGGGCTGCACGTTGTGCAGCGCTCCGGTGATGGCGAGTTCGCGCACCGGCGCGTCGAAGCGATGCAGCGCAAAGCGCCCGAGACCCCAGGTCGCCAGCACCGCCACCACGCTCACCGCGATGCGCAACAGCACCGGCGGCAGGCCGTCGCCGATCGCGCCGGCTTCCGCACGGGGGTGGTGGAGGGGCATGGCGAGCGTGCTCACAAGGTTGCTTCCAGCAGCGACCAGCAGAGATCGGCGTAGCTCATGCCACGCGCCTTCGCCGCCATCGGCACCAGCGAGTGCGACGTCATGCCGGGCAGCGTGTTGAGTTCGAGCAACTGCGGCTTGCCGTCCGCACCCATCAGGAAATCCACGCGACCCCAGTCCTTGCAGCCGATGACGGCAAAGGCCTTGAGGCACAGGGCCTGAATCTCCGCCTCGTGCGCCGCATCGAGACCGGCCGGGCAGAGATAGCGCGTGTTGTCGCTGATGTACTTGGCGTTGTAATCGTAGAACTCGCCGTCCGGGATGATGCGAATCACCGGGAGTGCGACGCCGCGCAGCACCGGGCAGGTGAACTCGGCGTGGTCTGCGCCGCCATCGATGAACTGCTCGGCCAGCACCACGCGACTGTTGTCTCCCCGCGCATCGGCGAAGGCCTTGGCAACCTGCGAGGCGTTCTTCACCTTGGTCACACCCACACTCGAACCGTCAGCCGCCGGCTTGACGATGTGCGGGTAGCCGAAGTGCTTCGCCGCCGCCTCGGCCTCAGCGACCGAGGCGATGACGCGGAAGTCCGGCGTGGGCAGGCCTTCGGCCTTCCAGATGCGCTTGGTCGCGAGCTTGTCCATCGCGATTGCGGAAGCCGCCACGCCGGAGCCGGGATACGGCAGGCCCAGCAGATCGAGGATGGCCTGCACCGTGCCGTCCTCCCCGCCCGTGCCGTGCAGGATGTTGAAGACACGGGTGTAGCCTTCGCTCTTGAGTGCGAAGAGCTGCGCCGGCGTGCTGATGTTGAGTCCGGTCGCCTCGACGCCACGCCCCTGCAGCGCCTTGGTCACGCCCTCGCCGCTCCACAGCGACACCTGCCGCTCGGCCGACCAGCCGCCCATGAGCACGGCGACTTTTCCAAAGGCTTTCGGATCGGTCACGGTCTTCATGCCAGCTCTCCAACGATCTTCACTTCGGCATGCAGTTCGATGCCGGTCTGGGCTTTCACGGTGTCTTTCATGTGCGCGATGAGTTGCTCGACATCCGCCGCGCGCGCGCCGTCTTCGGTGATGACGAAATTCGCGTGCTGCACCGACACGACAGCACCACCGATGCGATGCCCCTTCAGGCCGCAAGATTCGATCAGACGCGCGGCGTGGTCGCCTGTTGGATTGCGGAAGGTCGAGCCCGCGCTCGGCTTGCCCACCGGCTGCGTCGCCTTGCGCTTGGCGAGCGATTCCTTGGTGTAGCGCTCGTGGCTGCCGTCGGCATCGCTGCCCACCGCGAAGCGCGCGGCGATGAAGCCGAGGGCGCGCGCTGGTGCCGCGACCTCGCGGTAACTGAAGCGGAAGTCGCCGGCGGGCAGCCATTCGGTGCCGCCATCGCGGCGGATGATCTCGGCCTCGGTGACCGCGGGCCAGGTCTCGCCGCCCCAGGCTCCGGCATTCATCGCCAGTGCACCGCCGACGGTGCCCGGGATGCCGGCCATGAAGCCAAGGCCCGAAAGTTTTTCGTCGCGCGCAAACTTGGCAAGGCGGGCGCAGTGCGTGCCGGCCTCGGCAAACACCGAGGCCTCGCTCTCGCGTTTGAGCGCATCGAGCGCGCCGTGCAGGTGGATGACCGTGCCCGCGAAACCACCGTCGCGCACCAGCAGGTTGCTGCCCAAGCCCAGCCAGAGTACCGGCTCGCTGGCCGGCAGCGCGCGCACGAAGGCGATGAGGTCGTCGCGATCGGCCGGCTCGAAGAACGTGCGCGCCGGGCCACCGACGCGCCAGCTGGTGTGGCGGGCCATCGGCTCGCCGTGCTTGAGCGTGCCGCGAACAGTCACGGGGCAACTCCATACTGCTGCACCAGCAAACCCGGCGCGTTGCCAACATCGCCCGCCCCCACCGTCAGCAGCACATCGCCGTCGCGCACGACGCCACGCAGCGCCTCGGGCAGATCGGCGACGGCTTTCAGCACCACCGGCTCAACCTTGCCGCGCGCGCGGATGCCGCGGGCCAGGGCCTTGCTGTCGTAGCCGGCCAGCGGCGCTTCACCGGCGGGATACACGTCGAACAGCAGCAGCGCATCGACGGTGGAGAGCACCTCGCCGAACTCGTCGAACAGATCGCGCGTGCGCGAGTAGCGGTGCGGCTGGAAGGCCACCACCAAGCGCTTGCCGGGATGTGCACTCTTCACCGCCTCGAAGGTCGCCGCCAGCTCACGCGGGTGGTGGCCGTAGTCGTCGATCAGCGTCACACGCGCGTCGCCGACCCTGAGTACGCCATGTGGCTCGCAGCGGCGGCCGACCCCGGCAAAACCGGAGAGCGCCTTCTGCATGGCAACCACGCTCACGCCCAGTTCCTGCGCGATGGCCAGTGCGGCCAGCGTGTTCTGCACGTTGTGGCGGCCCGGCAGATTGAGGTGAAAAGCCTCGCGGCTGCCATCCTTGAACACCGCTGTGAACCGCGAGCCGCTACCTTCCGGCTGCACCGCCACGGCGCGTACGTCGGCGTCTTCGGCAAAGCCATAGGTGATCACCGGACGGCCGATGGTGGGCAGCAGTTCGCGCACCACCATGTCATCGACGCAGAGCACCGCCAAGCCGTAGAACGGCAGGCGGTTGAGAAACTCGACGAACGTGGCCTTCAATTTCTCAAAGTCACCGCCATAGGTTTCGAGATGATCGGCATCGATGTTGGTGACGGCCGCGATCATCGGCGAGAGATGCAGGAAGCTGGCATCGCTCTCGTCGGCTTCGGCAACGAGGTATTGGCCGGCACCGAGCTTGGCGTTGGCATCCGCCCCCTTCACCTTGCCGCCGACCACGAAGGTCGGGTCGAGTCCGCCCTCGGCGAGTACGCTGGCGACGAGGCTGGTGGTGGTGGTCTTGCCATGCGTGCCGGCGATGGCGATGCCGTAGCGAAAGCGCATCAGCTCGGCCAGCATCTCGGCGCGACGCACCACGGGGATGCGGTGCTCGCGCGCATATTCGAGTTCGGGGTTGCCCACCTTCACGGCGGTGGACACCACGATCACGTCTGCGCCCTTGGCGTTATCGGCCGCATGGCCAAAGAACACGGTGGCGCCCATGGTCTGCAGGCGTTGTGTGGCCGCCGACGGCTTTAGATCAGTGCCGCTCACGGCATAGCCGAGATTCAGCAGCACCTCGGCGATGCCGCTCATGCCAGAGCCGCCGATGCCGAGAAAGTGCACCTGCCGAACGCGTCGCATGGGGGATTGTGCGAGGCTCATGCGTCCGCTCCGTCAGCGCTGCGCACGCAGCAGGGGTAGCCAAGTCGCTCACTTGCAGCCTGCGCCGCCACAGCCAACACGGTGGGTCGGCTCATGCTGTGGCCCTCAGCAGCGCTTTCACGATGTCTTCGGTCGCGGTCGTCCAGGCCTTGGCTCGGGCGGCTTCGGCCATGCGGATCAACGCGGCGCGATCTGCCAGCAGGCGCTGCAACTCGTCGGCGAGCCGCTGGGGCGTCAGGTCGCGCTCCTGAATCAGCAGCGCTGCACCCGCGTCCGCGAGGTAGCGCGCGTTGGCGGTCTGGTGGTCGTCCACCGCAAAGGGAAAGGGCACCAGCACGCTGGCGCAACCCGCGGCAGAAAGCTCTGCAATCGTCGAGGCCCCACTACGGCAGATGACGAGATCGGCGGCGGCATAGGCGGCCGGCATGTCGGTGATGAACGCCTCGACACTCGCCTGCACAGGTCCCACTTCAGCATAGGCAGCCTGCGCCACCGCCAGCGTACGGCCCGCCTGATGACGCACCGAGGGGCGCTGTGATACCGGCAGCAGGGCCAGCGCCTTCGGCACGATTTCGTTCAGCGCCTTGGCACCTTGCGAACCACCGACCACCAGCACGCGAGCCTGGTCCTCAGAGGCCCTGCGCGAGGCGGGCGCGGGCAGGTCAGCGAAGCCGGCACGTACCGGATTGCCCACGGTCTGCGCCGCACCGGCGAAGGTGTTCGGAAACGCCTGCAGCACCGTGCTGGCGATGCGCGCCAGCAGCCGGTTGGTGAGGCCGGCCGCGGCGTTCTGCTCATGGATCACCAGCGGCCGGCGACTGAGGCGGGCCGCGAGCCCGCCGGGGCCGGCCGCAAAGCCCCCCATGCCGAGCACCACTTGCGGCCGCACCTTGCGCAGCACTGCAAAGGCATCGCACAGGGCGCGCAGCAACAGCAGCGGGGCGGCAAAGAGCTTCAGCACGCCCTTGCCCCGCAGGCCGCTGACCCGCACGAACTCGATGGGGAACCCGGCCTCGGGGACGCGCTTGGACTCGAAGGAATCGGGTGCGCCCATCCAGGTGACCGAATGGCCCAGCTCGCGCAGACGGGCGGCCACCGCCAGTGCGGGAAACACGTGGCCTCCGGTGCCCCCGGCCATGATCAGAATGTTCATGAGCCCGCCCTCCGACCGCGTAGCGAGGTCCATCCGGCGCGCAGTGGCGAGAGCAGGTCGCCCAGGCCCCAGGGCGCTTGCTGTGTCTGCACGGCCTTGCCGGAGATGGTCCGGTTGCGGGGCTTGGGCATGAGCGCCAGTGCAGCGCGGTTTTCGTAGTCCACCCGCAGCATCAGGCCGATCATCAGGCTCACGGTCACCAGCGAGGAGCCGCCGTAAGAGATCAACGGCAGCGTCAATCCCTTGGTGGGTAGCGTGCCCATGTTCACCGCCATGTTGATGAGCGCCTGCACGCCCAGCCAGCCTGCAAGGCCGTAGCAAAGATAGGCGGCAAAGCGGCGATCGAGTTGCTCGGCCGTCTGGCCGATCTTGAAGCCGCGCCAGACCACGACGGCGAACAGCGAGAGCAGCACCACCACACCGATGAGGCCGAACTCTTCTGCGAGGATGGCGAAGATGAAATCGGTGTGCATTTCCGGCAGATACATGAGCTTTTGCACGCTGTTGCCCAGGCCCACGCCGAACCATTCGCCGCGCCCGACCGCGATCAGCGATTGAGTGAGCTGGAAGCCCGAGCCGAGCGCGTCTTCCCAGGGGTTCATGAAGGAGGTGACGCGCCGCATGCGGTAGGCCATGGTCATCACCAGCACGGTGATGCCGCCCGCCGCAACGGCTGCCAGCACACCCAGCCAGAGCAGGCGCGCGCCACCGAGAAACAACATGAGGAAGGTGACCGCCAGCAGAATCACCGTCGCACCCAGGTCTGGCTCGATGAGGAAGAAGAACACCAGCGGGGCAAGAAAGATCATGGGGTTGATGAAGCCCATGAAGGTGGTTTGCAGCTGTATCTGCCGCTTCACGATGTGGCCGGCAAGCCAGACGATGAAGGCCAGTCGTGCAGGCTCTGAAGCCTGCAGGCGGAACAGGCCCGGCAGATCGAGCCAGCGGCGCGCGCCGTTCACCGACACGCCCATGATTGCCACCGTGGCGAGCAGCGCGACCGCCAGCCCGAGCAGGACCCAGCGGGCTTTCTGCCACCAGGCGCTCGGCACGCAGAACATGGCGCTGCAGGCGGCGAGCCCCATGGCGATGAAGAGCAGCTGACGCCAGAAGAAGAACATCGACGAACCGCCCAGCTTCTCGCCCACGGCCACGCTGGCCGAGGCCACCATCACCAGGCCCCAGGAAAGCAGTGCGGCGAGTGCGAGGCAGAACGGCGCATCCAGCCCGTACTTGGGGTTGGGCAGCTGGAAGTCGCTCATGCGCCCTGCTCCATCGCTCGCACGGCGGCCTCGAACTGCTCGCCGCGATCCACATAGCTCTTGAACTGGTCAAAGCTCGCGCACGCCGGAGAC
>Ga0255091_1000195_pt1 | contig 27701 bp, 31 predicted proteins | sample Colum_Yuk_RepB_8_2_FD_188439 | JGI IMG/M metagenome (GOLD analysis project Ga0255091, IMG submission 188439) | Freshwater microbial communities from Columbia River, Oregon, United States - Colum_Yuk_RepB_8d | ecosystem: Environmental > Aquatic > Freshwater > River | place: USA: Oregon... | reverse complement strand
GCTGCATTGATGCGGTGGGGGGCCCAATGATGGGGCGGGTTCTGGGCCAGTTGAAATATGGTGGTTCCATCGCGTCGGTCGGGCTGGCAGGGGGCGCGAACCTGCCGGCGTCTGTCGTGCCGTTCCTGCTGCGCGGGGTAAACATTCTGGGCATCGACTCTGTGCTGCAACCCTATGCCCGCCGTGTCGCCGCTTGGGACCGCATTGCGCGCGACATGCAGAAAGACAAGCTGGAGGCGATGATTTCAATGTTCGGCTTGGCCGATCTCCCGCAGCTTGGGCGCGATATTCTGGCCGGCCAGATCAAGGGCCGAGCCGTAATCGACGTCAACGCCTAAAGGCTATTCCAGCCCTTCGACGATCACCACATGGGCCGTGGCCGCACCATCGCGCCGGCCACGGGCGGCTTGATATTCGGGTGACGCGTAGCAGGCTTTCGCCGCTTGCAGGCTCGGAAACTCGATCACCACATGGCGGTCAAGGGACGGGCCTTCCATCACCTCATGCGCGCCACCGCGGGCCAGAAACCGGGCGCCATGCGCCGCAAAGGCGGCAGGCGCCAAGGCCTGATAGCCTGCATAGGCCTCGGGGTCGGTAACGATCACGTGCGCGATCCAATAGGCTTTCATGGGGTATCCAACAGCTTGCGGGCGATTTCTGCGGCATCTTTAAGATGCTCGCGCACGGCCTTGGCGGCCGCGGTAGGATCATTGGCGCAAATCGCCTCGGCGATGCGGGCCATATGGGCGGGGCCAGAGGTGCGGCGGTTCTGACTGGCCAAGGTCATCGCGCGCAGCCGCGAAATCCGGCCGTTCAACCGCTGCACGATCTCCCAAGCGATATCATGGCCTGCGGCGGTGAAGATCACCTCGTAAAACGCGGTCGTTGCCACGTAAAGCGCCTGCGGCGTCGCATCGGCAAAGGCCTTGTCCAGCGCGGCCAGTGCAGCCTGCAGGCGCTCTTTCACCGCACCGTCCGCCAAAAGCGCGCAACCTGCGGCCGCCTCGGCCTCAAGCAGCCTGCGAATGTCATAGATCTGCGCCGCTTGCCGCCAATCCAACCGCGCCACCACGGGGCCAGAACGGGCCAGCGTTTCCACCAACCCCTCGGCCTCCAACGTGCGGATCACCTCACGCACCACGGATCGCGACACGCCCAACTGATCGCACAGCGTACGCTCTACCAGCCGATCCCCACCTTGAAACCGCCCGGCGATGATTGCGCCGCGCAAACGGTCGACGGCAAGCGCCCGCAGCGTGGCGGGAGCTTGATGGATGCGAAGATCATCGGTGAGGCTGTTCATGCACAAAATCTAAGCCCGGAACGCGGCACATGCAATACATTCTTGACAGACTGTATGTTGGTATACCATCTTACACGCAACTTGTCTTAGGAGCCCGACATGCCCGCCCAGATTCGCAAGACGCTGCTGAACATCGAAACCACCCTGATCGAAGGCGGCCGCGCCGCGGCAACCCCGCTCAAGTTCATCACGGCAGCCGCCGTTCTGAAGAACCCTTGGGCCGGCATGGGTTTTGTCGAAGACCTGAAGCCGAAGATCCACGAAGTTGCCCCGATCTTGGGTGAACTTCTGACCGGCATGATCATTGACGCGGCTGGCGGCGGCGACAAGGTGGAAGGCTACGGCAAGGCCGCAGTCGTGGGTCTGGATGGCGAGGTGGAACATGCCTCTGCCCTGATCCACACCCTGCGCTTTGGCAACCACTACCGCAGTGCCGTTGGCGCCAAGACCTATCTGGCCTTTACCAACACCCGTGGCCCGGCCAACTGCCCTATCATGATCCCCTTGATGGACAAGAACGACGAAGGCCGCCGCAGCCACTATCTGACCATCCAATTCGCCATTCCGGATGCCCCCGCTGCCGACGAAATCGTAGTGGCGCTTGGTGCGTCCATCGGTGGGCGTCCGCATCACCGCATCGGCGACCGCTATCAGGATCTGAAAGACCTTGGTCATGACGTCAAGAACCCTGCGGCTGTCTGACGGCAGCACCGTAAGGGTGCTGGAAGCCGGGGCGGGCGAACCGCTCCTTCTGATCCATGGCGTCGGCCTGCGGGCCGAGGCTTGGGGGCCGCAGATGCGGCTTGAGGCGCATGTTTTTGCCGTGGACATGCCCGGTCATGGCGAAAGCAGCCCCCTGCCCGAGGGCGCACGCCTACCAGAATATGTGGCTTGGGCCGCCCGCGTGATCGAAGCGATTGGCATCGGCCCGATGAGTGTGGCCGGCCATTCGATGGGATCGCTGATCGCAGGCGGTCTGGCCATCGAACGCCCCGATCTGGTCAAACGTGTGGCACTTTTGAACGGCGTTCACCGTCGCACGCCCGAAGCACGCGCCGCCGTTCTGGGTCGCGCCGCCGAAATTGCGGCCGGAGGCGGCAGTATCGAAGCGCCCTTGGCCCGATGGTTCACACCAGAAGAGGCCGAAACCCGTGCCGAAGTCGCAGGCTGGCTGAACACCGTCAGCCAAACGGGATACGCCATGGCCTATCGTGCCTTTGCCGAAGGCGACATGGTCTATGCCGACCGCATCGGTGAGATTGCCTGCCCGACCTTGGTTCTCACCGCGGATGGCGATGCAAATTCGACACCGGCGATGACCTACGCCATGGCGGGCATGGTTCAACACGGGCAAGCGGTTGTTATCGAAGGCCATCGGCATATGGTAAACCTGACCGCCCCGCGCGCGGTGTCCACCGCGCTGCGCGACTGGCTGGCAGAGGAGGTAACCCGATGACCATTGATCCCCGCGCGCTGCGCGATGCTTTTGGCTGTTTCATGACTGGGGTGACGGTTGTCACCACCATCGACGCCGATGGCAAACCGCAAGGCTTTACGGCCAACTCCTTCTCGTCGGTTTCGCTGGACCCACCGCTTTTGCTGGTCTCGCTGGCCAATTCCTCGCGCAACCTTGAGACATTCTCGAAAGGCACGGGCTTTGCGGTGAACATCCTTGCCGAAGGGCAAAAGGATATTTCCGGCACCTTCGCCCGGCCCTCGGATGACCGTTTCGCCAATGTTTACTGGAAGAAAGGCCCTATCGGCAGCCCAGTGATCGCAGGTGTCTCTGCTTGGTTCGACTGCACTACAGAACAAGCCATTCCGGCGGGCGATCACACCATCCTGATCGGCCGCATCGGCGGGTTTGAGGCCACACCCGCCGCAGGTCTGGGCTATTACCGAGGTGCCTATGTCACCCCGGCGCAAACTGCCGCGCAACTGCCGGCTGGCCCCGATGTGGTGATCACCGCCATTCTGGAGGCCGAAGGCAAAGTGCTGCTGATTGATGATGGCCGCGGCGGGGTCACGCTGCCGATGGCCAGAGCAGGCCGCGATGGCGTGCAGGCCGCGCTGGCCCGGCTGATCGCCGCCTCGGGCCTGCAGGCCCAGTCCGGCGCGGTCTATTCCGTATATGACGACGTAGGCCAAGGCGCGCAGCATATCGCGTTCCTGTGCCCGACCAGCCCCGGCAAACCCCGGCACGGCGCGCTTGTAGACCTCAGCCGCGATGGTTTGGCCGATGTCTCGGACCCCGCCGCCCGGATCATGCTGGAGCGGCTGGCGGACGAGGCCCCAACGGGGCGCTATGGCATCTACTTCGGCACCAATGAACAGGGACGCGTGCACCGAACCGACGAAAGGGATAACCCATGAAATTCTCGCTTTTCATCCACATGGAGCGGGTGAACGCGGCCGATGACGAGCCGCGGCTGTATCAAGAAATGCTCGATCTGTGTCAGATCGCCGATGAGGGTGGCATGTGCGCCATCTGGACCGGCGAACACCACGGGATGAGCTTTACCATCGCGCCGAACCCGTTCCTGAACCTTGTTGACCTTGCCCGGCGGACGAAAAACGTGCGCCTTGGCACCGGCACGGTGATCGCGCCCTTCTGGCACCCCATCAAGCTGGCGGGTGAGGCAGCGATGGCCGACATCATCATGGATGGCCGGTTGGAGCTGGGCATTGCCCGTGGCGCCTATTCCTTTGAATACGAACGCGTGATGCCGGGTCTGGATGCGTGGAACGCAGGCGGTCGGATGCGCGAATTGATCCCAGCGATCAAGGGACTGTGGGCGGGCGACTACACCCACGACGGCGAATACTGGCAGTTCCCTAAGACCACCTCGGCCCCGAAACCGCTGCAACAGCCCACCCCGCCGATCTGGGTCGCCGCGCGTGATCCGAACAGCCATGACTTTGCCGTGTCACAAGGCTGCAACGTGCAGGTGACGCCGCTGCATCAGCCGCACGAAGAGGTCGTCAGCCTGATGGACCGCTTCAACGCGGCCTGCGCCGCCCACCCACAGGTGGAGCGCCCCAAGATCATGATCCTGCAGCACGGCTACGTTGCCAAAGACGCCGCCGATGCCGAAAAGGCCGCTGAAGAACTGAACGCGTTTTACTGCTATTTCGGGGCTTGGTTCTTGAACAAACGCCCGATCAATCAAGGTCTGATCGAACCGCTGACGGCCGACGAAATCGCGGCACATCCGTTCTATACGCCACAGGCGATGCGGGAAAACCTGCTGATCGGTGACGCGGCAGAGGTGATTGAAAAACTGAAGAAGATCGAAGCCTTGGGCTATGATGAATTCTCACTCTGGATCGATTCCGGCATGTCGTTCGAACGCAAACGCGACAGCCTGAAGCGATTTATTGAAGACGTCATGCCCGCTTTCGCCTGAGGACAAAATGGACCGCTTCCAGCACTATATCGACGGCCAGTTCGAAACCGGCACCGCGCATTTCCTTAGCCTTGATCCGGCCACCGGGCAGGCTTGGGCCGAAATGCCCGACGCCTCGGCCGCCGATGTGAACCGCGCCGTGGAAGCGGCCCATCGCGCCTTTCTGGGGGCTGCGTGGTCGGGTCTGACCGCCTCGGCCCGCGGCAAATTGCTGTTGAAACTGGCGGATCTGGTGCAGGCTGCGGCGCCCCGCTTGGCGGCGCTGGAAACCCGCGACACTGGCAAGATCATCCGCGAAACCAGCGCCCAAATCGCCTACGTTGCCGAATATTATCGCTACTATGCGGGTCTTGCCGACAAGATCGAAGGCGCGCATCTGCCGATCGACAAGCCCGACATGGAAGTGTGGCTGCGCCGCGAACCGGTGGGCGTAGTGGCGGCCATCGTGCCGTGGAACAGTCAGCTTTTCCTGTCAGCCGTGAAAGTCGGCCCAGCACTTGCAGCGGGCTGCACCGTGGTTCTGAAGGCCAGCGAAGATGGCCCTGCCCCGCTGTTGGAATTCGCGCGCCTTGTGCATGAGGCCGGCTTCCCTGCCGGCGTCGTCAACGTGCTGACCGGCGGGCCAGAGGCCGGCAAGGCCCTGACCACCCACCCCAAGGTCGCCCATATCGCCTTTACCGGCGGGCCGGAAACCGCACGGCATATCGTGCGCGCCAGCGCCGAGAACCTGTCGAAGACCTCGCTGGAACTGGGCGGGAAATCGCCCTTCATCGTGTTTGAGGACGCCGACCTTGAATCCGCCGCCAACGCGCAGGTTGCCGGTATTTTTGCCGCCACGGGGCAAAGCTGTGTCGCCGGTTCCCGTCATCTGGTGCAGCGCAGCGTCAAGGATCAGATGCTGGCCAGCCTGAAGGCCAAGGCAGAGGCCGTCGCCATCGGCTCTCCCGATCAGATGACCACCGAGGTCGGCCCGCTGTGCACCAACCGCCAGCGGGTGCGGATTCAGGCGCTCGTCGATGCGTCGGTTGCCGCCGGGGCGCGGCTTGTCACCGGCGGCGTCACGCCGCAGGGGCCGGGGTTCTACTATCCCCCGACCATCCTTGACTGCACCGATGCCCCCCAGGCGCCCTGCGTCACTGACGAGTGTTTTGGCCCGGTTTTGTCGGTTGTCGCTTTCGATACAGAGGAAGAGGCGATCAACCTCGCCAATGACACCTCTTATGGTTTGGCCTCTGGTGTCTTCACCCGGTCACTGACTCGCGCCCACCGGATGATTCGCGCGATTCGCGCGGGAATCGTCTGGGTGAACACCTACCGCGCGGTTTCACCCATCGCGCCCTTCGGCGGGCATGGTCTGTCGGGCCACGGACGCGAGGGTGGCATGGCCGCCGCGCTGGACTACACCACCGTCAAGACCGTCTGGCTGCGCACCTCTGACGACCCTATCCCTGACCCCTTTGTGATGCGCTAAGCGTAGGACCGCGCACCGAAGATCGCAGAGCCGACCCGCACATGGGTCGCCCCATGGGCGATAGCCACCTCGAAATCGCTGCTCATGCCCATCGAGAGGCCCGCCAGCCCGTTCTGGGCGGCCATTGCGGCCAGCATCGCGAAATGCGGGGCCGGATCCTCACCATCGGGCGGGATACACATCAGGCCGCTGATGGTCAGATCCATCGCACGGGCCGACGCGATGAAGGGATCCAGATCGCCGGGCAGAATGCCAGCCTTCTGCGGCTCCGCTCCGGTGTTGACCTGAGCGAACAATTCAGGACATCGGCCGCGCTCTTGCGCCAACCGGGCCAGCTTTTCGGCCAAGGACGGGCGATCAACCGAATGGATGGCATCGAACAGGTCCACAGCCACCTTGGCCTTGTTGGTCTGCAAGGGGCCAATCATATGCACAGCCACCCCCGGGAATTGCGCCCGCAGGTCTGGCCACTTCCCCTGCGCCTCTTGCACATAGTTTTCACCAAAGAGGCGATGACCTGCCTCTAGCACCGCCACCACCCGCTCCATCGGCTGCACTTTGGAGACGGCTATCAGCTGCACAGAGCCCGCAGCACGGCCCTCGGCGGCCTCTGCGTCACGGATACGGCGGGTGATTTCGGCAAGCGACATGAGGGGTCCTCCTGCCCAAAACATGGTCATATCACCGCAAAAAAGGGAAGAGGCGCCGGGGCGTCAAAGTGGGGGCAGAATTTCCCTTGTTTTGTTGGGATTTTTTACCAGAAATGGCCTTGCCCAATAGTAGCAACTTTCTATTTGGGCTGAAATCGCAGTCTTCTCGCGACTACTGCCCTGGCTCTGTCCGCTGGCGTCGCTTCCGCTGAAGTTGCTCTGTCGGGCTCCGCCCGCATGGGCCTGACCTACGATAATTCTGCTGTTGACAAGACCGCATTCAATAGCCGTATCCAGCTGAACATCGACGCGTCGACCGAAACCTCGTCCGGTCTGACCTTTGGTGCGCGCACCCGTGTTCGCATCAACCAAGACGAAACCGGCCGTCTGAACGCTCCGCGCGTTTATGTTAAGTCGGGCGCCATCGAAGTTGCTATGGGCAACATCTACGGCGCACTTGACTCGATGCCTGGGATGTACAACTCGGAAGTCGGTCTGACCGCTCTGTCCGACGCAGGTGTTGTGGCTGTGACGACCGTCAACGACTGGGACTTCGACGGCTACTCGTCGCAGGGCACCGGCGCCAATGGCGTTGAAGTGATCTACTCGGCTGGTGCTTTCACCGGTCACCTGAGCTACTCTGACTCGGATCTGGGTTCGAACAATGATCGCGTTGGTGTCTATGGTGCTTACACCATGAACGACTGGACTGTCGCTCTCGGCATGCAAGACTCGGCAGACAACGACGAAGACAAAACCATCCTGACCGTTGGCGGCAAAGTTGGTGACTACGGCGTCGGCTTCGCTGCTGCTGACAACGATGGCGTGACCAAGATCGCTCTGAATGGCTCGGCCACTTTCGGCGCGACCACTGTGAATGGCTTCGTGGCTGACGACGAGTCGGGCACCGACACCGCTTACGGTCTGGGCGTGTCCTACGACCTCGGCGGCGCTGCTCTGGTTGGCGGCGTTGAGCGTGATGCGGTTGGCGTTACCCGCGCTGACATGGGCGTCAGCTTCTCGTTCTAATCTGAACAGAACTGCTTAAGCTAAGGAAAGGCGGCCTTCGGGTCGCCTTTTTCTTTTGCGAATACGTTTCATAAAGAACCTGGTTGGATTTCTCCATTTCTTGCGGTCTACTATCAGGCTTTTAAAAGGAGACGTCATGTTCGAATCGCTCTTTCGATCCAAAAGTTCAAAAACATCTGTTGCGCCCCAAACCGACATCGCACTCAATGAATTCTTTGATCGATATTTCTACCCTCATGTTGAAGTCAAAAAGAAGCGACCGAGACACGACCTTCTGACTTACAACAAACTCTTTCGCGATACGCTTGGACAGAAACTTCTGAAAGAACTCGACAATTTGACCCTTGATGGATGGGTCCACTCGCATATCAAAAGCCATTACCTCCCAAGCACGATCAACAAACACATCTTCTTCATGAACCGCATGTTGAACATGGCGTGTCATTGGGGGTTCTTGGATCAAAATGCCTTTCGGGATCGAAAAATACGCCGTTTGAAGATGGGGGATTACAAGCAACGGTTTCTGGATCGTGCTGAAATCATTCGAATTCTGAATGCTTGCCGAAGTGATTTGCACCCATTTCTCTACGTCTTTGTGAAATTTCTGATCCTAACAGGCGCAAGAAAAGGTGAAGCACGTCTTGCCAAGTGGAAGGATATCGATCTTGCTAAACGGATTTGGACCGTTCCCATTGCAAAAGGTGGAAGAAGCCGTCGAATTGTGCTAAGTCATGCTGCGATTGATACGCTTGTCGAAATAGAAGCGGTGTCTGTTCGCTTGGGGTTATCTACCGAACGCGATGATTACCTATTTATAAACCCCCATACACAAAAGCCTTATGATGCTTTTCATGCGGCTTGGTATAGGGCGCGGGAACGGGCTGGATTGCCGACTGTTCGTATTCATGACCTACGTCATACCTTTGCCAGTTTGCTGATAAACAATGGGGCTTCAATCTATGAAGTCCAGAAGCTGCTTGGGCATTACCATGTGTCAATGACTGAAAGATACGCACATTTGTTCCCCGATACGTTGCACGAATGCGTTGAACCCACATTTCCCAAGTAAGGCGCTGATTTCGCTGTCCTGACCATTACATTTCCTATATAAAACATGGTGTTGAAGGCTGCGATGGGCGCGTTTCATGGATCACCCAGAGGGTGCGGGCTTGCAACGGGCAGATCGGGTGGATTTCGACCCTCGCGTGCGGCTGGAATTTCGCGGCACGCAGCTCAGTTCCGACGGCGGCCTTCTGGTGATGCGCGAGCTTGATGACGCGCTCGGGTTGTCCGATTTGGCGTCAGCGGCGCTGCGCGATACTCGCTCTGGCAAGAACACGGTCCATCGGCTCGACGGCCTGTTCCGGCAATCAGTCTTTGGGCGGCTGGCCGGATACGAGGATGTCAACGACGCCAACCGTCTCGCCTGCGATCCGGTCATGCGCCAAGTTGTCGGCGGCAGAGCGGTCGATGCACAAGCGGCCTCGGCATCGCAGATGGGACGGTTCGAGACCGAGACGCTGGCTCTGGCCGGGAACCGTGCCGCGCTGGCCGACCTGAACGGGCAATGGATCGACCGGTTCCATGACCGTAACGGGCTGAAGTACATCGTTCTGGACATGGACAGCTCGGTCAGCCCGACCCATGGCGACCAGGAAGGGTCCGCCTGGAATGGCCATTTCGACTGTAGCTGCTATCACCCCAACTTTCTGTTCAACCAGTTCGGGATGCTGGAACGCTGCGCCCTGCGCCATGGCAACGTCCACAGCGCCGATGGCTGGCGTGATGTTCTCGACCCCGTCATTGCGCGCTACGCGGAGCGCGACCTTGGTGGCAGGTTCTTCCGGGCCGATGCTGCCTACGCGATCCCGGCGATCTATGAGCGATTGGAAGAAGCGCGGTTCTTCTACGCCATCCGGCTGCCCGCAAACGCGGTCCTCAAGGACAAGATCGCGCATCGGCTAACGCGCCCTGTCGGGCGGCCGTCACTGACCAAGGTCAAGCGGTTCTTCGAGGAATTCGAGTATCAGGCGGCGTCCTGGGACAAGGAACGCCGGGTGATCGCCAAGATCGAATGGCATCCGGGCGAACTGTTCCCGCGTGTCGGCTTCATCGTCACCAACCTGCCGATGGAGCCGGACTGGGTGGTGCGGTTCTACAACCAGCGCGGCACCGCCGAGCAGCACATCAAAGAGGGCAAATACGCCTTTCGCTGGACGCGGCTGTCGTGCCGGAAGTTCCGCGACAATGAGGTGCGGCTGCAACTGCACGCCCTGGCGTACAACCTGGCCACCTTCTTGCGCTGCATCGAGCTGCCCGAGGCCATGGCCGACTGGTCGTTGACCAGCCTGCAACTGAAGCTGATCAAGATCGGGGCACGTGTGGTCCGTCACGCCCGCACCATCACCTTCCAGCTGGCCGAGGTCGCTGTCACCGGCACGATGGTACGCGCCATCCTCGCCGCTATCCGCCGATTGCGAGCGCCACCGCTATGCGCATGATCGCGATCCACGCTCAAACTGAACGAAAGCGGCTGGACAGATCTGTCCGCTGCGCTGAAAAACGCCGCCCCTGGGCAAGGAAACAGCGGCTTCGCGGTCTGATCCGTCCAGATCCAGCAGTCTGCGCGACCGCAGGTGCCGCTTGCGGCAGAAAATCCTTGTCTAGCGCTCGGATACAGGCGATCTTCACCTCAAACGACACGCCACTTGGGGAATGCAGGATGACCTGAAATCCAGCATGATCGACGGACATTTCGTGATGCGCGACCACATCATTCCCGGCTATGACGAAGCGACGCTTGCCGCGAACCTGCAAAAGGGGGCCCAGCACATGTGGGACCATATGCATGTCGAGGACTGGGCGCACCGCAGCATTGACGAGCTGTCGCCGAACAGCTTCCCCGCATACCGCGCCTGACCGGCGCCCCGGTGCCCCGCAAGGGGCATCCCTTCAGGAAAAGGCAGACGACCCATGGACATGCTTCCCAACTCGACCGAAGCCCGCGACATCCGCTATCAGATGCCCGCCGCCGCCGACATGCGCAAACACGAAGAGACCGGATCGGTCGTCATCGAACGCGGCGAAGGCATCTATGTCTACGACAACACCGGAAAGCGGTATATCGAGGGGCTGGCCGGGCTGTGGTCGGTGGCGGTGGGCTTTGGCGAACCGCGTCTGGCCAAGGCGGCCTTTGACCAGATGTCCAAGCTGCCCTATTACCACCAGTTCAACTACAAGACCCATGGCCCCTCGGTCGATCTGGCAGAGAAGCTGCTGTCGCTGATCCCGTTCCCGATGTCGAAGGTGCATTTCACCTCGTCCGGGTCCGAAGCGAATGATCTGGTCGCCAAGATGGTCTGGTACCGCTCGAACGCCATGGGGCGGCCGGAAAAGAAAAAGATCATCGGCCGGATCAAGGGCTATCACGGCGTGACCATCGCTGCCGGGTCGATCACCGGGATCGAGCGCAACCATACCAGCTTTGACCTGCCCATCGACCGGATGATCCACACCTCCTGCCCCAGCTACGAGCTGTTCGGCAAGGAGGGCGAGTCCGAGGCCGACTTCACCGCCCGGATGCTGACCGATCTGGAAGCGTTGATCGAACGCGAGGGCGCCGACACCATCGCCGCAATGTGGGGCGAGCCGGTGATGGGCGCAGGCGGCGTGCTGCCGCCCCCGGCAGGCTATTGGGCCGGGGTGCAGGCGATCCTGCGCAAGCACGATATCCTGCTGGTTGCCGACGAGGTGATCTGTGGCTTTGGCCGGACGGGCAAGATGTTCGCCTGTGAAACCTATGACATCGTGCCCGATGTGCTGGTGCTGTCCAAGCAGCTGTCGTCTTCGTATCTGCCGCTGTCGGCCATCGTGATCAACGATGCCTTCTACCAGCCCATCGCGGATGAATCGCACCGCATCGGGTCGTTCGGGCATGGGTTCACCGCCTCGGGCCATCCGGTCGCCACCGCAGTGGGGTTGGAGAACGTCAAGATCATCGAGGAACGCGATCTGGTTGGCAATGCAGCGCGTCTGGCGCAGATGTTCCAGGCCGGGATCAAGGATCTGGCCGCCCATCCGCTGGCCGACCATGCGCGCGGCGTCGGCCTGATCGGGGCGGTGGAACTCAAGGGATGGGACAAGCCGGGGCAGGCTGGCACCGCCGTAGCCGACCGGATGCAGGCCGAAGGGCTGATCATTCGCGGGATCGGCGATGCGATCTGCTTCTGCCCGCCGCTGATCATCACCGAGGCGCAGGTGACAGAGATGTTCGCCATTGCCCGCGCGGCGATGGATGCCGTTGCCGCGGAGCGCGGCTGACAGCCTTGGCGCGGGGGGGCACAAGCCCGCCCGCGCACGGGCCCGGCCCGTACGACGCGGGCAAGCCCCTGAAATGTGGATCAGAGCAACAGCGGCGCCCCCCGACGCCGAGGATCAGAACGCCATGTCATCGCGGTGGATCAGCGTTGAAAGATCAAGCGCTTGGAAACAAGGGCTTTGTCGCTTGGACCTTCGCAGCTTTTTTCATTTTCTTAGATAGAACGTCCAGCTCAGATTTCAGACTGTTAATATGATAGTCGATCTCGGTATCCGAAAAGCAGGCCGGGTGAAGTGGTGTTCTCGCCACAACTACGCGTGTGCCGTGGATGTCTGTTTCGATATCGAAAGCCTTTGCCACCTTTTGTCGCCTCCTTGACGAGTTTTATTCCCATATCTCATTGATACGGCGTGATATTGTTACTTGGGTAAGTCCTATCATGAGGTTTGAGCTTGCACTTGGCGGTAGACCTGTAAGAGCGCTTAGGCTTTGAGTGGATGCGGCGACTTCTTTCGCTTCAGCTAGCACCGTGTCGTTTTCGTTATCCTTTACGCGTCCATGGAAGGCACCAAAAATTAGGATTGCGGCATGGTCAGCGGATTTGAAGTGATCAGTGTCAAATGCAGATGGCCGCCCGGCACTTCTTTTTTCTACTTGGTCCCAGTAGAATAGTTTGAGATGGTAGCCGGATGGGCATGTTTCAGCCAGGGCCTCAAGGTACGCGATGAAGTATTCGCCCCTCTTTTCGACCGACATTTTTGTGCCGCCATGGAGAAACTCCAAGCATAGTTGGCCAAATGTGGTCACAAACCCAAAAATATAGTCATCATTGAAGAAGTTCGGGGGAAAGTGAGGGGAGGAAGTACTCCTTGACCTCATCAGCTGCTTCGTCGCGGCTGCACGAAGCAGCTGGATGGCCATACTTGCAGCCAGCCGACCGTTCTTCTTGTGACTGTTGAAAAACATGCTTCACAACATCTCCCTGAAAAGTCTTGCCGCACGTCACAAGATAGGTGTGCAGCCCTGCCTCATTTCTACGACAGAAGGGCGCGCTTCACCACGTCTGGTTCCTTTTGGATCAACCGTAACAAAGTTGCCGCCGGTCCACTGACTCTGCGCTGTCCTTGTTCCCACTTCCGGTAGCCTGACAGACTCATGCCCATCAGCGGAGCCATCTGCGCTTGCGTCAGGTTAGCCTGCTCGCGGACTTCCCGCGGGGCAATCGGGGTGTGGACAACAGCAGGTCCTTCACCTTTCGCGTGGGCGAGGGCTTCGGTCATTGCCTGGATCAGATCGTCGCCGAGGGTGCTCATCTCTTCTCCTTACGGGTTGCCTTAAGGGCCGCCGCCAGTGCGGAAACGGCCCGCTTTTCGTCGGGCGTCATGTCGCCCTGATCGTTCTTCGCATAGGCCAGAAGGGCGTAGAGCGGCATGGTATCATCCAGATAGTAGTAGATGATCCGTGCCCCTCCCCTCTTGCCGCGTCCTGATGCCGCAAAGCGAACCTTGCGCACCCCACCCGTTCCCGGGATTTCGTCACCCGCCAAAGGGTTCTCCGCCAGGAAGTCGATCAGCTCGCGCTTCTCGTCCTCGGTGAAGAGCTTTTCCGTCTGACGGGTGAAGATCGGGGTCTCTGCTACCGACTGCATGGCAGTATATACCCCATTGGGTTACTGTTTTCAAGCGTCATGCGGTGATTGACCTTTCCGGAACCGTTGCCCTAACCGAAGAGGCGTTTCCAGAAACTCTTAGGTCTTGGGTCGTTGAGTAGTGCCAGAACGCGGCCCTCTGAGCTGTCGAGGCGCTTGCGAAGATCCTCCACAGTGTCCGTCAGATGGCGCTTCTGTTCCTCTAGGCCGTTCTTGCGTTCCTCCATCACGGCAAGCTCTTTTTCCAGATCAGCTATCCGCTGCAATGCGTTGAAATCAGGGGGTGATCCGGCTTCTTGCACGCCGTTGCGCATCGTTGCATTGTCGGTATGAGCGATGCGTTGCGCGATAGGTCGGAAAACTCTGTGCAGCTCGGATGGGTCTATTTCGTATGATCCGGATTCACCCTTTGGGGCAGAAATCTTCCCGCTTTTTATGGCGCGTTGAATGGTCGCCTTGTTCTTGCCAGTGGCAGCCGCTGCTTCTGAAAGGGTGTATTTCATGGTGTTGCGGGTCCGTTGCGCATCGTTGCATTGCTATGCTGTGCGACGCGTTGCGCCGTTGCAAGGCTTTTCCTATCGGCGCAGATTTTCCTGTTTCTTGCAGTATGCCACAAAGGCCGCACCGGCATTTTTGGGCGGGTTCCCTTTAGCAGCTTCTGCCTTGGCGAAGGCCATCCAGTCTGACCGTAGGACATGGTAATCCCTGCCCTTCTCGCGGGCGACCTCGCGGGCCTTATCCTCGGCCCACTCCGGCAGCCTGATATCAGGAGCCAGCGCGGTAGAGGCGGATCGTGGCCGGAAGATTACCAGATCATCAGCCGTCAGCTCGATCTTGTAGAACGGCGTGCAGTCATCTTCGATAATCTGCCGCAGGTTCAACCGGAACTTCTTGAGGGGGGCGTTGCTGCCCGTCTTGTTCTGAAGGTTGGCCAGCCCGATCTGCCACTTTGGCTGCGCACCGCAGTGCTTGCGGGCAATCTCATAGAGGCGGCGTTCCAAGGGGCGGCGAAGGCGGAAGTAGTCCGGCGAGATCGTGACAACCTCGTTGCTTTCGATCGCGCGCATCAGCCAATCGGACAGGACGACTTCGCAGTAGTCGAGGCGCCATGAACCATCATCGCGCATGACAAATCCGCCTTCGTCGATCAGACCGAAGATTCGGGTTTCCATCTTGTTGCCCGTGCGGATGTCGGTCTTGAAGGTGCTCCCGCGCAGGCGCTTGAATGCTTGCTCCAGGCGTTGATATCCGAGGTTATTTGTTGGTCTGTTCGTTGCCACAAGCAGCTCTCTGCCCGTGAAGCGGACACGCTTTCCGATCTGTTCCCCCTGGTTTTTCATGTGCATCAGTTGGCTGATGCAAAAGATCAGGATGTCCTTGTCGAATATCGTCGGCAGGCCGTTGTATGACGGGGTAATTTCTAACCTGCTGTCGCCAGATTCATACAAAAGATGGCGCATGTCTGGCTTCGTTGCCAGCGAGAACAGCGGGTGTTCCATCGAGGCGGTATCGTCTTTGGGCACGACATCCGCGATGTCGAGAATGAAGAAGTCCTTCTGGGGGTGACGATCAGGAAAAAGGGACATTTTGCCTCATAACACGTGTTCGCACTATCAGGAACCAAGATTCGCACTATTAGGAACCGCCGACGTTCGCACTATCAGGAACCAAATTCATTCGTGCTTTCCGGAACTGGCGTTCGCACCTTTCGGAACCAAAATTCGCACCTTTCGGAACCAAGATTCGCACCTTTCGGAACTATCCACAGGGTTAGTGCCTTGAAATTAAATGCGTTCTAGGATCCGTAACTACTACTCCGTAGGTAACACTAATAACACTAGGGCCTTTTGCCCGGATCGCGCCCACAAGCCCACTGCCTGCGCTTGTGGCAAACAGTGGATTTGCCATGAAGGGGGTAGGGGCGACGGGGAGGTCAGCCCCCAGACTGAGACGGGCGGTCGATCCAGATGGCACAGAACCTACGGCCTTCGGGATTGGTAACGACCTGCCCCCCTGCCGTGGTGCAATAAACGCCGGGGTATTGGCCGAACTCGCGGGCATCCCCCCTGCCCATGATCAGAAACGCCACCAGAAGCCCCAGAACGGCCCCGCCAGCGCCAACCGATGCCAACCACACCCAGAACCCGCCGAAGTAGCGCCAAGCTTCTCTGCGGGCCTCTCCTGCGGCTTTGGCGTAGTCTCGGGCGGCGGAGGTGGTTTCCGCATGGCTTTTCTCGATGGCCCTGCTTGCGGCATCGGTGGCGGCGAGGATGGTTTCCAGCGCCAGTTTTTCTATTCGTAGGTCCATGCGCTCGGAAATGGCCTCGTAGACGGCCTGCCCGGTCTGGGCCATCGACGCCACGCCCTGGACAAGTTGCTCGTTCAGGGCCTTGGCCTCATCCTTGTTGAGGCTGGACCGTTGCAACTGTTCGATCTCACGGCGGATCAGGGTGATTTCATCGGTCAGGATGTCGAAGGTATCTTTGACACCGCTCATGCTTCACCTGCCCCGGCGCTTTGCGCCTTGGCATCGAGGTCAGCTAGAAGCCCCGCCAGTTCCTTCTGATCGACTTCCCTGGTCGCGTTCTTGCGAAGGGTCGACGCCAGCCACTTGGCAATCTTTGGGTCTTTCAGGGCTTCGGTTGTCACGATGGCCCCGACAATGATCTTGCGGCGGGTGTCCTGTGCCTTTGCCCGCGTTTTGAGGCGGGCCAGTTTTGCCTGGGCCTCAGCTACCTGTTGTTCAATCGTCCGCACTATTCCGCCGCCCTGCCGCTCGTTCTGGTTGTGCTTTTGTCCGGAATGGGGGAAGGTTGCAAGACACGAAGTGCCCACTTATACAAACGTTTCACGTTTGTGTGGGCAAGGGGCGCTGCACTCCCCTTTGAACCCCGGCTAAGGCACCGCGCGAAAATGGCGATCTACCACCTTCGGGCCACGATGATTTCCCGATCCGCTGGCCGCAGCGCCACAGCGGCGGCGGCCTATCGCAGCGCGTCCCACATCGAGGATCACCGCACCGGGCTTTCGTTCGATTATCGCGCCCGGGGTGGCGTCGATCACGTCGAAATCCTCGCCCCTGACCATGCGCCGGACTGGGCGCAGGACCGGGCGGCGCTGTGGAATGCGGTCGAGGCGGCCGAGACCCGGAAGAATTCGCAGGTTGCCCGCGAAATCCGGGTGGCCTTACCCGCCGAGCTGGATCACGGGCAACGTGTCGAGCTGGTGCGCGACTTCTGCCAGCGGCAGTTCGTTGACCGGGGCATGGTGGCCGATATCGCCCTTCATGCGCCAGGGCGCGAAGGCGATGACCGCAACCACCACGCCCATATCCTGCTGACCACGCGCGAGATCGCCGCCGAGGGCTTCACCAACAAGAACCGCGACTGGAATGCCGTCGAGGTTCTGGAGGGGTGGCGCGAGGCATGGGCGCAGGATGCCAACCTTGCCCTGGAGCTGGCCGGCCACGGCGAGCGGATCGACCACCGCACGCTTGAGGCGCAGCGCCTCGAGGCGCTGGAGCTCGCCCACGTCGCCCAGGAGCAGGGCCACGAGGCCGAGGCGCTGGAACACACCGTCCGGGCCGTCGCGCTGGACCGCCCGCCCCTGCCCCAACTGTCGGCGGGCGCGTGGCAGCTCAAGGAGCGCGGGCAGGAGGTCGCCGCCGTCCGCGTCTGGCATGAGGTCAAGGCCCATGCCGCCGAGGTGGCGCGCGTCGCCCAGGAGTTGGCCGGGCATGTCCGGACCTGGCTTGAGCGGGCGGCGGACCACGTCCTGGACAGGTTGCAGCCGCCCGAGGCCGGACTTGCCTATGAAGGCAGCGGGTATGACCGCGACCGCCCGCAGGATCTCGCCGCCCGGATGCGCGAGGCTTGGGCATTGCGTGATGCGCGATCAGATATCGGGGATCAGCGTTCAGCGATCAGCGAAAAGACATCAGACAAACCCGCCACCCCGCAGAGCCTGGCCGACCGCCTGCGCGCCGGGTCGAAGGCGCTGGACCACGACGAAATCGCCGCCCGCCTGGCGGCGATCCGGCAGGGCCGGGAGGTGGAAAAGAGACATGTGGCGCAGGAGGCTGAGCGGCTGCATGACAAAGAGTTGGAGCAGGATCACGAGGTGGAGGTCCGGCGCGACCGAGGGCCGGGGCATGAACTTTGAACCCACATTTCCCAAGTAAGGCGCTGATTTCGCTGTCCTGACCATTACATTTCCTATATAAAACATGGTGTTGAAGGCTGCGATGGGCGCGTTTCATGGATCACCCAGAGGGTGCGGGCTTGCAACGGGCAGATCGGGTGGATTTCGACCCTCGCGTGCGGCTGGAATTTCGCGGCACGCAGCTCAGTTCCGACGGCGGCCTTCTGGTGATGCGCGAGCTTGATGACGCGCTCGGGTTGTCCGATTTGGCGTCAGCGGCGCTGCGCGATACTCGCTCTGGCAAGAACACGGTCCATCGGCTCGACGGCCTGTTCCGGCAATCAGTCTTTGGGCGGCTGGCCGGATACGAGGATGTCAACGACGCCAACCGTCTCGCCTGCGATCCGGTCATGCGCCAAGTTGTCGGCGGCAGAGCGGTCGATGCACAAGCGGCCTCGGCATCGCAGATGGGACGGTTCGAGACCGAGACGCTGGCTCTGGCCGGGAACCGTGCCGCGCTGGCCGACCTGAACGGGCAATGGATCGACCGGTTCCATGACCGTAACGGGCTGAAGTACATCGTTCTGGACATGGACAGCTCGGTCAGCCCGACCCATGGCGACCAGGAAGGGTCCGCCTGGAATGGCCATTTCGACTGTAGCTGCTATCACCCCAACTTTCTGTTCAACCAGTTCGGGATGCTGGAACGCTGCGCCCTGCGCCATGGCAACGTCCACAGCGCCGATGGCTGGCGTGATGTTCTCGACCCCGTCATTGCGCGCTACGCGGAGCGCGACCTTGGTGGCAGGTTCTTCCGGGCCGATGCTGCCTACGCGATCCCGGCGATCTATGAGCGATTGGAAGAAGCGCGGTTCTTCTACGCCATCCGGCTGCCCGCAAACGCGGTCCTCAAGGACAAGATCGCGCATCGGCTAACGCGCCCTGTCGGGCGGCCGTCACTGACCAAGGTCAAGCGGTTCTTCGAGGAATTCGAGTATCAGGCGGCGTCCTGGGACAAGGAACGCCGGGTGATCGCCAAGATCGAATGGCATCCGGGCGAACTGTTCCCGCGTGTCGGCTTCATCGTCACCAACCTGCCGATGGAGCCGGACTGGGTGGTGCGGTTCTACAACCAGCGCGGCACCGCCGAGCAGCACATCAAAGAGGGCAAATACGCCTTTCGCTGGACGCGGCTGTCGTGCCGGAAGTTCCGCGACAATGAGGTGCGGCTGCAACTGCACGCCCTGGCGTACAACCTGGCCACCTTCTTGCGCTGCATCGAGCTGCCCGAGGCCATGGCCGACTGGTCGTTGACCAGCCTGCAACTGAAGCTGATCAAGATCGGGGCACGTGTGGTCCGTCACGCCCGCACCATCACCTTCCAGCTGGCCGAGGTCGCTGTCACCGGCACGATGGTACGCGCCATCCTCGCCGCTATCCGCCGATTGCGAGCGCCACCGCTATGCGCATGATCGCGATCCACGCTCAAACTGAACGAAAGCGGCTGGACAGATCTGTCCGCTGCGCTGAAAAACGCCGCCCCTGGGCAAGGAAACAGCGGCTTCGCGGTCTGATCCGTCCAGATCCAGCAGTCTGCGCGACCGCAGGTGCCGCTTGCGGCAGAAAATCCTTGTCTAGCGCTCGGATACAGGCGATCTTCACCTCAAACGACACGCCACTTGGGGAATGCAGGATGACCTGAAATCCAGCATGATCGACGGACATTTCGTGATGCGCGACCACATCATTCCCGGCTATGACGAAGCGACGCTTGCCGCGAACCTGCAAAAGGGGGCCCAGCACATGTGGGACCATATGCATGTCGAGGACTGGGCGCACCGCAGCATTGACGAGCTGTCGCCGAACAGCTTCCCCGCATACCGCGCCTGACCGGCGCCCCGGTGCCCCGCAAGGGGCATCCCTTCAGGAAAAGGCAGACGACCCATGGACATGCTTCCCAACTCGACCGAAGCCCGCGACATCCGCTATCAGATGCCCGCCGCCGCCGACATGCGCAAACACGAAGAGACCGGATCGGTCGTCATCGAACGCGGCGAAGGCATCTATGTCTACGACAACACCGGAAAGCGGTATATCGAGGGGCTGGCCGGGCTGTGGTCGGTGGCGGTGGGCTTTGGCGAACCGCGTCTGGCCAAGGCGGCCTTTGACCAGATGTCCAAGCTGCCCTATTACCACCAGTTCAACTACAAGACCCATGGCCCCTCGGTCGATCTGGCAGAGAAGCTGCTGTCGCTGATCCCGTTCCCGATGTCGAAGGTGCATTTCACCTCGTCCGGGTCCGAAGCGAATGATCTGGTCGCCAAGATGGTCTGGTACCGCTCGAACGCCATGGGGCGGCCGGAAAAGAAAAAGATCATCGGCCGGATCAAGGGCTATCACGGCGTGACCATCGCTGCCGGGTCGATCACCGGGATCGAGCGCAACCATACCAGCTTTGACCTGCCCATCGACCGGATGATCCACACCTCCTGCCCCAGCTACGAGCTGTTCGGCAAGGAGGGCGAGTCCGAGGCCGACTTCACCGCCCGGATGCTGACCGATCTGGAAGCGTTGATCGAACGCGAGGGCGCCGACACCATCGCCGCAATGTGGGGCGAGCCGGTGATGGGCGCAGGCGGCGTGCTGCCGCCCCCGGCAGGCTATTGGGCCGGGGTGCAGGCGATCCTGCGCAAGCACGATATCCTGCTGGTTGCCGACGAGGTGATCTGTGGCTTTGGCCGGACGGGCAAGATGTTCGCCTGTGAAACCTATGACATCGTGCCCGATGTGCTGGTGCTGTCCAAGCAGCTGTCGTCTTCGTATCTGCCGCTGTCGGCCATCGTGATCAACGATGCCTTCTACCAGCCCATCGCGGATGAATCGCACCGCATCGGGTCGTTCGGGCATGGGTTCACCGCCTCGGGCCATCCGGTCGCCACCGCAGTGGGGTTGGAGAACGTCAAGATCATCGAGGAACGCGATCTGGTTGGCAATGCAGCGCGTCTGGCGCAGATGTTCCAGGCCGGGATCAAGGATCTGGCCGCCCATCCGCTGGCCGACCATGCGCGCGGCGTCGGCCTGATCGGGGCGGTGGAACTCAAGGGATGGGACAAGCCGGGGCAGGCTGGCACCGCCGTAGCCGACCGGATGCAGGCCGAAGGGCTGATCATTCGCGGGATCGGCGATGCGATCTGCTTCTGCCCGCCGCTGATCATCACCGAGGCGCAGGTGACAGAGATGTTCGCCATTGCCCGCGCGGCGATGGATGCCGTTGCCGCGGAGCGCGGCTGACAGCCTTGGCGCGGGGGGGCACAAGCCCGCCCGCGCACGGGCCCGGCCCGTACGACGCGGGCAAGCCCCTGAAATGTGGATCAGAGCAACAGCGGCGCCCCCCGACGCCGAGGATCAGAACGCCATGTCATCGCGGTGGATCAGCGTTGAAAGATCAAGCGCTTGGAAACAAGGGCTTTGTCGCTTGGACCTTCGCAGCTTTTTTCATTTTCTTAGATAGAACGTCCAGCTCAGATTTCAGACTGTTAATATGATAGTCGATCTCGGTATCCGAAAAGCAGGCCGGGTGAAGTGGTGTTCTCGCCACAACTACGCGTGTGCCGTGGATGTCTGTTTCGATATCGAAAGCCTTTGCCACCTTTTGTCGCCTCCTTGACGAGTTTTATTCCCATATCTCATTGATACGGCGTGATATTGTTACTTGGGTAAGTCCTATCATGAGGTTTGAGCTTGCACTTGGCGGTAGACCTGTAAGAGCGCTTAGGCTTTGAGTGGATGCGGCGACTTCTTTCGCTTCAGCTAGCACCGTGTCGTTTTCGTTATCCTTTACGCGTCCATGGAAGGCACCAAAAATTAGGATTGCGGCATGGTCAGCGGATTTGAAGTGATCAGTGTCAAATGCAGATGGCCGCCCGGCACTTCTTTTTTCTACTTGGTCCCAGTAGAATAGTTTGAGATGGTAGCCGGATGGGCATGTTTCAGCCAGGGCCTCAAGGTACGCGATGAAGTATTCGCCCCTCTTTTCGACCGACATTTTTGTGCCGCCATGGAGAAACTCCAAGCATAGTTGGCCAAATGTGGTCACAAACCCAAAAATATAGTCATCATTGAAGAAGTTCGGGGGAAAGTGAGTTGAAATCATGTCGGATAAGTTGACCAACATAGATTTGAAGCCGTCTACGGGATCAGACGGCAACAAGTTTTGAAAACTATTTTGGGAAGGAAAACTATGAACAAAGTAACCGAAGAAGAACGTTTGAAAGCGAAATATCGGAAGTTTGATGACCATGGCAATCGTATTCACGACTCGCTTTCCTACCAGCAAATGCAAGGACTCTTGAAGAAGATGTATTCAGGCGAATTGCAGGTAATTGGACCTAACGGAAAACCCGTGAATTTTGATGATAAGAAAGGTGATAAGTGACGGAAACTATAAAGGAAAAGATCAATAGTCGGCTTGACCAGTTGGAAGCCGATTTGAAAGCAGGCAAGCACCTTCTGGCAAACTCCGACGAAGATGAAATTCGAGAAGTTCTAGAACTAATTTTGAGCGTCAGTAAATTCACGCGCGTTTTGAAAGAAGACGAGAAAGATTTTGTGCAATGCGCGATGATTGCTTTGACAGAACAGGTTTCTTGGACGTAATCCTATTGTCGAAAAAGGAGATTGACCATGAATCTAGACCAAATGAGCCTTCGCGAACTGCAAGAACTACAAAAGAACATCGCTCGTATGATTGAGACCTATCAAGATCGTGCGAGACGTGATGCGCTATCAGAACTCCGTGAAAAAGCGAAATCTCTTGGCTTCACTATTGAAGAATTGCTGGATGTGAAGCCCGAAAAGAAAACACGCGCGCCCGTTCAGCCGAAGTATCGTCACCCCGAAAATCCAGAGCTCACTTGGTCTGGTCGTGGCAAGAAACCTGCATGGTTTGCCTCTGCTTTGGCCCGTGGTGCTTCACCAGACGAACTTCTAATCCAGTAAGAGCCAGATTCATGTTAGATAGAAGGGGGCCGCTATGGCCCTCTTTTTGTTTGTATAAATACATATAAAACAAGGAGATACGCTATGATAGATAAAGAAATCTGTGACCGTAAATTTGACTATTTGTGGTCTGTGATGATCCAGTTGAACGCTCGAATGAACAAGCTCGAAGGGGTGGAAGACGCATCCGCCCTATCTTATGAAAACTTCGTCGCCCTGTCGCAGGCGTTTCGTAAGGGGCTTGAAAATGACGATTGACTATTCGGACACCGTAAACATCCATATCAATCTGCCGCGACAACTGGTCGAAGCTCTGGATGCCAACCGTAATCGTCACACCACTCGAACCATTCAGATCATTCGTGCGGTAGAGGCTTACGTGGATGGGTTGGAACCTGCATCCGCACCCCAAGAAACCCCAACTTCTACATGGCAGATTCTGCGACCTAACCGTTGATTTTACTTGACAAAAACAACTTTACCAGTATAATCATTAGTAACGAAGGTGAGATACTTAGGGGGATAGATGTTCTTCCTACGAATCACTTGCTACATTCATCCATGACATATCATGATACGAGTCTGAGGAATCTGTTTCGTATACGTGTTTGTTCTACATCAGATGAAGCATTCACATACAGTTCTCGATAATGGGTTTGCATAGGACTTATTCGATCTAATCTTGGATGTGAAAATACGTTTTCAGGAAACAGGTGTAGATCGAACTTCAAGTTCTGAATAATCGGATTTGATGCATCTACAATTTTGTTCATACCAGATTTATGGTCATATGGGAAAGTCCATGTGGTAAACTTGTTCGCTTGTTGTGGTATGAATCTTGTTTCAGCTTTGTAAGAATATGACGCCATCTCGAATATGGAATTTCTTGTTGGATCATATTTTCGTATGTCGATATCTCTTCCTTTGTTCCATGCTTCCTTCACTTCTCGAATAGAAAGCAGTTCATGCGTCAAGGAAAAATGCATACGGCGGTGATCTTTTTCTGACTGAGGTGCAACTTGATGTGGCAAGAACATCAAGGCATGAACATGTGGTTTGGTCCAATCTAAGTCTTTGATCGAACCATTTCTTGTTCCTGCTATGTCTCCACAGTAGATCAAACCAATCTTGGTTGTTCGATCCTTGAACCCAAATGATTTTCGGATTGAGGTATAAGTGATATTCTTCAATCGGTTAGCTTCATCTATATGAGGAAGTGGTATCGTCAAGAAGTAAATTCTTTCATCTATATTTCTTATGTCTTCTTGGTTCATATGTTGGATAGATGAAATCACATTGTGTATTGCTTGGATCATTTGTTGGTCTGTCTTTGTGATTTCATGTGGTATGTGTTTGTTCATTGTGAAGTTCCTTTTTGAGTATGTCATTCCATATGGCTGCCAAAACGAATGGGCCAAGGAAAAGTTGCAAATTTCGTCAATCTTAGATGAGATGTTTACCTCCGACGAAATCATCGAAGAATGAGGGGGAGTTCAGGCCCACCCCTATTTATACAAACGCGAACGCATCCACGGGGTGGACGTCAAAAATATTTTCGATTTTGCGAAGATTTTTGGGGGGCTTTACCCCACAACCTTCTTCATAGCATCCTCAGACACTTCGATATACCTTTGTGTCATCGCAAGGCTTGAATGCCGTGCGAGAGATTGAACATCTCTCATCGAACCACCTGCGGCAGTGATATTCCTTGCCCATCGCGTAATGGCGGTTCGCCGCCCGCTATGACTGGAACATCCTTCCAGACCAAGATCGCGATACAGATTCCAAAACCAGTTGGTCACAACTTGGGCACCCATAGGTTTGCCGTTTCTGGATTTGATGATCGTGCCGCTACGGGTTCGATCATTGTCCAGAAGCAGTAGGTGCGACTTCAAGCGTTTGCTGATGTAAACCACCCCACCAGATTTGCCCTTGGAAGCGTTATCTTCCAATCGAATGGCATCAGAGATTTCGCCTGAACTGTCCGTGACCATGTTCCACGTCACAGAGGCAATTTCCTTGGCACGAAGACCAGCATCTACGCTTAGCAGAAACATCACCTGATTGCGGGTGGCTTCTTGGGTTTCTTCGAGATGTTTGAGAACCAGTTTGATCTGGTTTTCGGAAAGGGTTTTTGCTTGCTTGCCAAGGGCCATCAATTTTCCAGTATGTTCAGGATTCGTTAGAAAAATACCATAGTTGTGTAAATCTAACCATTGAAATCCTGGTCGACGTTGGCGCTCGATTGGAAATGTATAAATATCAATGAGTTAGGTGGATTGCGTTAGGAAATCTGATTTTTCTAATGTTGTTCTCTGATCTGAATTTCGCCGTGTATCGGTTGCTTCAAACGGCAGAAATTTTCGGATGGACCTGGAAAAATTCCAGGTTTTCAATTAGATGCCATCTTCTCGCGACTACTGTCCTGGCTATGTCGGCTGGCGTCGCTGCCGCTGACGTTGCTGTTTCGGGCAACGCTCGCATGGGTCTGCAGTACGACAGCGTTTCGGGCGACACCACGATCGAAAAGCGCATGACGGTTGATATCGTCGGCACCACCGAGTCGTCGTCGGGCATCACGTTCGGCGCCAAAATGCGCATCCGTTCGAACGAAGGCGCTCTGGCTGCTGGCAACGGCGCTCGCGTGTTCCTGCAAACCAATGGCTTCGAACTGGCCATGGGCAACATCAACGGCGCGATCGACTCGATGCCGGGCATCTACAACTCGGAAGTTGGTCTGACCGCTCTGGCTGACGCTGGCGTTGTCGTCAACACCGTTGCTCACGGCTTCGTCTTCGACGGCTACTCGTCGACCGGCGTTGGCGCTGAAGGCATCGAAGGCATCTACACCGCTGGCGCGTTCACCGGCCACGTGTCCTACTCCGAGCCGACCCTGTCGGGCGGCGTTTCGGCCCAGAAGCGTGCAGCTGCTTACGGCGCTTACACCTTCAACGACTGGACCGTTGCAATCGGCGCTCAGAAGTCGTCGGCCGTTGGTGAAGACCTGGTCGTTCTGACCGTTGGCGGCAAAGTCGGCGACTACGGCGTTGGCTTCGCGGCTGCTGACAATGACGGCACCACCAAAATCGCTCTGAACGGCTCGGCCACTTTCGGCGCGACCACCGTGAACGGCTTCGTGGCTGACGACGAGTCGGGCACCGACACCGCTCTGGGTCTGGGCGTGTCCTACGACCTCGGCGGCGCTGCTGTCGTCGGCGGCATCGAGCATGACGCTGTTGGCGTGAACCGCGCTGATCTCGGCGTGTCGTTCTCGTTCTAATCAGAACGAAACTAAATAAGGAAAAGGCGGCCCTCTGGCCGCCTTTTTCTTTTGGTGATATTGATAATTAAGGAAAGCAAAGACAGGTTGTTAACTCAACTGTCTTTGCTTTCCCGTTTTCAGATTAATCCACCAGGCCAGCGATGATTTCGACCCGATCCGCCAGAGTGTTTGGCATCAAATGGGCATAACGCTCGGTCATTGAGATATGGAAGTGCCCCAGAAGCTTTTGTACTTCATAAAGGCTCGCGCCTTTATTGATTAGTATGCTGGCATAGGTGTGACGAAGATCGTGGATCCGAACATTCGGCAGCCCTGCATGCTGTCGGATTCTTTCCCAAGACGAAAAGAAGCAATTGTAGGGCTTTCGGAAGCGCGGGTTTTGAAAGATGTAATCGTCCTGCTTTGTCCCGATGTGGAACAATTCATTTCTTGGACGAATTTCATGCAGCAGATCAACCGCAGCACCGCTTAAAACAATCCGACGTGCGCGACCGTTCTTACTGACGGGCACAGTCCAGATCCTTGCATGCAGATCAATGTCGCGCCAACGCGCCAACCGAGCCTCGCCGCTGCGTGCACCGGTCAGGATCAGCAACTTCAGGATGTGGAACATAAAAGGATGTTGATCCTGCTCCGCTGATTTTAAGACCGACCCAATCTCATTCACAGATAAAAACCGCTGCTTATAATCACCAAGCGGCAGTCTTTTTATCGAAAGATTTTCAAATGCACGCTGGTCGATATAACCCCAGCGACGTGCGAGATTTAATAATCTGTTGATAAGGAAGATGTGCTTATTGATTGTGCCAGCTTTATAGCCAAGTTTGATCTGCTCGCGCACCCAGCCGTCCAAAACCGCGTTGTCAATCTCGTCAAAATGGTACTTGCCGAGAGATCGCCGCATATGCTTGTCAAACGTCTGTTTGACGGTTTTCGGCCGTTTTCGCGTAGATTCCGCATGCGGATAGTAGTTTTCGTCGAAAAATTGGCCGAAGTTGAGGTTTTGTTTGCTGGAGAGGACACTGGAAATGACCTTGTCCACGCCCGGATTCATAAATTTTGAAAGCAGCCCCATATTGGTATCCCAAACCCTTCTTCGCGCTTTTTAAGGGGCATAATGCTGCTAAGCCCTTAAAATGCAATGAATTGATTAATTTGAAATATTTCCTACCGCCCTTTATAATATCTGCCTTTTTTCGGCAGGCGGTATAGAAAAAGAGCGGGCTGGCCCGCTCTTTTCCGTCATCTTAAGCGTCAGCGTTCAGATTAGAACGAGAACGACACGCCCATGTCAGCGCGGTTCACGCCTTCTGCGTCATGCTCGATGCCGCCAACCAGAGCAGCGCCGCCGAGGTCGTAGGACACGCCCAGACCCAGAGCGGTGTCGGTGCCCGACTCGTCGTCAGCCACGAAGCCGTTCACGGTGGTCGCGCCGAAAGTGGCCGAGCCGTTCA
>Ga0255091_1000192_pt1 | contig 27869 bp, 17 predicted proteins | sample Colum_Yuk_RepB_8_2_FD_188439 | JGI IMG/M metagenome (GOLD analysis project Ga0255091, IMG submission 188439) | Freshwater microbial communities from Columbia River, Oregon, United States - Colum_Yuk_RepB_8d | ecosystem: Environmental > Aquatic > Freshwater > River | place: USA: Oregon... | reverse complement strand
AGATCACCCAGCGTCTGCAGGATCTGCGGCAAGAGCCGCACGTGCTCCTGCAGGCGCAGTACGCCGGCGCCGATGTAGTTGCCGCGACCGACGATGACGCCGGTGCGGTCGCGCGCGAAGGGCCGGTGCTCGTAGCCCGCATCGCGCAGCGCCTCGAAGCCGACCTTGAGCGTGAGCAGCTGATCCGGCTCCACCGAATCGGCCGTCTTCGGCATCACGCCGAAAGGCAGCGGATCGAAGTCGGCACCGGCATCCACGAAGCCGCCGCGCTTGCAGTAGAAGCGGTCAATCGCCTTGGAGTCGGGTTCGTAGAAGCTCGCGTCCCAGCGGCCCGCCGGCACCTCGCCGATGGCATCCACGCCCTCGACGATGTTGCGCCAGAAGCGCCCGAGATTCGGCGCGCCCGGGAACAGGCAGGCGAGACCAATGATCGCGATACGACTCACGCACCAACCTCGTCGCTGGGCTTGGTGGCGGCGCGGCCATCGAAGGCATCCGGCTTGCCGCACATCAGCACCACCTGCGAGTCGCCCTGCCCGTGGCTCAGCTCGCGCAGCAGCGCGTCGACACCTTCCTGCTGCGGGATCAGGCCGATGCCCTTGCGCTGGTATTCGTTCTTGAGCGATTCCGACACCATGCCGGTGTCGGCCCAGGGGCCCCAATTGACCGAGAGCACGCGGCCGGCGATGCGCTGCTGCCAGCTGTGCGCGAGCTTGTCGAGCACGTCGTTGGCACTCGCGTAATCCACCTGGCCACGGTTGCCGAAGGCACTCGCGACACTGCTGAAAAACACCACGAACTTGACGTCGTCGCGGATGCGATGGCGCAGGGCGAGCGCACCGCCGACCTTGGTGTCGAACACGCGGCCGAAGCTCTCGTCGGTCTTGTCGCGGACGAGCTTGTCCTCGACCACGCCGGCACCGTGGATGACGCCGTCGATGCGGCCGCGGCGCGCATACACCTGGTCAATAAAGCCGAGGAAGGCCTTGCTGTCGCGCACGTCGAGCTGGGTGTACATCAGGCTGCCGCCGGCGGCGATGACCTGGGCATAGGTCTCGCGTGCGGCGCGGTCTGCCAGCACACGGCGCGACAGCAACTCGATCTCCGAAGGCCGCATCGCGGGGTCGGCCGCCAGCAGCGCCTGGCGCAGCTTGCGCGGGTCGTCGATACCGCGCGTCACGGCGCTTTCCTCGCCCTTGGGCAAGGAAGATCGACCGACCACTTCCAGATGGCAGCGGTAGCGCTTGGCGAGCTCGATGGCGATCAGCGCGGTGATGCCGCGTGCGCCGCCGGTGATCAGCACCGTGCTCTCGGGCGTGAGCGGCAGGCCATCCAGCGAGCCGGTGGTGAGCTCGGTGGGCACCACTTCGCGGGCATAGCGGCGGCCGGCCTTGTAGGCCACTTCCGGCAGGTGGTTCTCGGCCAGCAGCTCCTGCTCGATGGCGCGCGCAATCACGTCCAGCGAGTCGGAGAGATCGAAATCCACCCAGTGCGCGCGCAGCTCGCTGAACTCCTTGGCCACCGACTTCACCAGGCCGGCCAGGCCGCCGCCGCGGCGGAAGTTGGCGTCTGCCGCCGCGACTCCGAAGTCGCCGCCCAGTGCGGTGGCAACCAGCAGGTGCCGCGCCTTCTTCTGCAGCGAGGCGCGCACCACCGCGAAGAAGCGCTTCACGTCGCGGGCGCGGCTATTGGGGTTGAGGCTCCAGAGGTGGATCAGCCCGTCGATCTCGTCCAGCGCCGCGGGGATGGTGGTGGCGCTGGGAAAGTCCACGATCTCCGCCGTCGCCCCGCGGGCGTGCAGCAGCGAGGCCACCCGCTCGGCGAGGCCGAGGCGGTCGTCGCTGATGAGGAACTGCTTGCCCTCCAGGTCGAGGTCGGCGGGCACGGTCGGCGGTGCATCCTGTCGGCGCAGCACATAGCGCTCCAGCGGGATGCCGGTCGTCCGGGCAGCCGTCGGCTGCGGACGCGGCGGCGGGGTGACCGGCGCATGGCGTGCCTCCAGCCAGGCCACCATCGCGCGCAGGGTCTTGAGGCTGGCGAGCTGGTCGAGCATCGCGTCCTTGCTGCCGCCGCCGGCGATGCCGAGGCGGTCGGTGAGCTGGCCCACCACTTCCAGCCGCTTGATGGAGTCGATGGAGAGATCGGCCTCGAGGTCGAGATCGAGGTCCAGCGATTCCGGCGGGTAGCCGGTGCTGGCGCTGACGATGTCGAGCAGCACCTGGGTGAAGTTGGCAGCCGCACTCGCTGGCACTGCGGCGGCGGGCATGGCGACCTCCACCGTCGTGGTGGTGGTGACGGAGACGGTCGCCGGTGCCGGGGCCGCTGCGGGCAGCTTTTCGTCGAGCCAGTTCAGTACCGCACGCAGGGTCTTCTGCGCCGCGAGCTGCTCCAGCAGCACATCGGCATGGCTGCCGACGAGGCTGCGCAGCGAGAGCTTCTGCGATAGCTCGCCGATGATTTCCAGCCGCTTGATGGAGTCGATGGAGAGATCCGCTTCGAGGTCGAGATCAAGCTCCAGCATCTCCGCCGGATAGCCGGTGCGCTCGGCGACGATGCCGAGCAGCACGCCGCGGCTGTCGGGTGCCACCGGCGCTGCCGGTGCGGTGCTGACCGAAACCGGGGTGACCGGCAGCGGCGCGGGTGCGGCCACCGTGAGGGCGGGCAATGCGGCGGGTGCGGCGCGGTGTTCGGAAACCCGCACGGCGGTCTGGCTGCCGGGCGCGCCGAAGAAGCCGAGCAGCACGTCGCGCTGGGCGTTGACCAGCTCGCGCATGTTGGACAGGTAACCGACGATGGCCTGCTCGCCTGCGGTCGCGGGCTGCGGCGCGGGCGCTGCCGCGATCACCGTGGTCTGGTGGCCGACGCGCTCGGCCGCCGCCGCCGAGAGATCGAGCACCGGCTCGATCACCACCGCGCCGGCATTGGCCGGCAGCTTGCCCTTGAGCGGCCAGGCGCGGCCGCCGTTGACCATCCAGGTGGTGGCGGCGAGCCTGCGCGGCGCCGCGAGGTCGATGCGCTCGGCGCGACCCGCGAACAGCGCGCCGGCATCGAAGCCATCCAGCAGCACGGCGAGCTGGGCGAGCGGCTCCATCAGGGCTGCGAAGCCACGCTCTTCCGGGTCGAGCGCGACCGCGACGTGTGGCTGATCCTTGAGGATGCGACCGACCAGCCCCGTGAGCACCTTGCGCGGGCCCACCTCGATAAACACCCGCGCGCCATCGGCATGCATGCGCTCGATCTCCGCCACGAAGCGCACGGGACTGACGATGTGGCGGGCGAGGCTGTGGCGGATCTGCTCGGCATCCGCCTTGTGCGGTGCGGCGCTGATGTTGGAATACACCGGCCAGCTGAGTGCGCCCACGCCCTGCCAGCGCAGCACGGCGGCGAAGCAGGCCTCGGCGGCCTGCATCAGCGGCGAGTGGAAGGCGCAGTCGGTTTCGATGCGCTTGTAGCCGACGTTGTGCTGGCCGAGGAAGGCGCAGGCGGCTTCGACATCGCTGGTCGGGCCGGAGATCACGGTCTGGATCGGGCTGTTCTGGTTGGCCATCACCACGCTGGGAAAGCCCTCCAGCAGCGGCTTGAGCGCCTCGGTGTCGAGCCGCACCGCGGCCATCGCGCCGTTGTCGTCACCGCCGAGCGCGGCGAGGATGGCCTCGGCGCGTGCGCGCGACAGATCGAGCAGCGCCTGATCGTCGAAGGCACCGGCCGTGGCCAGTGCGGCCAGTTCGCCATAGCTGTGGCCGGCGGACATGTCGGGCTTCAGCCCCAGCGATGTCAGCCAGTCGAAGGCCGCGAGTTCCACCAGGCCCAGCGCAGGTTGTGCCACCAGCGTGTCGGTCAAAGCCTGCTGCTGGCGCTTGGCAGTGGCCTCGTCGTAGGCGGTGGTGGGGTAGATCTTCTGCAACTCGCCGCGGCCCGCCGACAGCAGCGCGGCCGAGGGCGGGAAGTACACCAGCAGGTCCCGCAGCATGCCGGGGTACTGGCTGCCCTGGCCGGGGAACAGGAAGGCGGTCTTGCCGGGGGCGGCGGCCGACTGGCGACGGTGGATGCCGCTCACCGCAGCCGTGCCGCAGGCGGCGACGATCTTGCTGCGCAGCTCGACCAGATCGCTGGCGACGAAGGCGATCTGCACGGGCAGATCGGCACCGGTGCTGGCCTCCCAGGCGGTGCGTGCGAGATCGCGCAGGGCGAGCGGCGCATCGGAGGCGGCGACGAACTCGGCCAGCTGTACGAGCACGGTCTGTGCCACGGCGAGCGTGGTGCCGCGCACGGCGAACAGCTCGGCCGGAAACTGCGGCGCGCCCACCGCGCTCTGGTGCGCGGGATAGGCCGAGAGCACAGCGTGGAAATTGGTGCCGCCGAAACCGAAGGCACTCACCGCGCCGCGCGCGACGGTCGATGCCGACGCCCAGGGAGACGGCTTGCGGTTGAGCTGGAACGGACTGGTCTCCGCACGCCAGGCCGCATTGGGCTGGGTGATCTGGCCCGTCGGCGGCAGCACGCGGTGGTGCAGGGCCTTGGCGACCTTGATCAGGCCTGCGATGCCGGCCGCGCACTTGGTGTGGCCGATCTGGCTCTTCACCGAGCCGAGTGTGGCCTGTGCAGGCACCGCGCCACTGGCGGTGTAGACCTCGGTCAAGGTCTTGAGCTCGGTGCGGTCGCCCACCACCGTGCCGGTGCCGTGGGCCTCGACCAGACCGACATCCGCCGGCAGCACGCCGGCCTGCCAGTAGGTGCGTTCGAGTGCGCGCTTCTGGCCTTCCTTGCGCGGGGCGGTGAGGCCCAGGCCCTTGCCGTCGCTGCTACCGGCGATGCCGTCGATGACGGCATAGATGCGGTCGCCGTCGCGCTCGGCATCGGCGAGGCGCTTGAGCACCACCACACCCACGCCCTCGCCCAGGCAGATGCCGTCGGCCTCGTTGTCGAAGGAGCGGCAGCGGCCCTTGGCCGAGAGCGCGCCGACGGACGAGAACATCAGGAAGTCCGAGATGCCGTTGTGAAAGTCCGCACCACCGGCCAGCACCATGTCGCTGCTGCCGGTGCGCAGTTCCTTCACGCCGAGTTCGATGGCGGTGAGCGAGCTGGCGCAGGCCGAGGTCACCGAATAGTTGACCCCGCCCAGGCCCAGCCGGTTGGCGATGCGGCCGGAGATGACGTTGACCAGCATGCCGGGGAAGGAGTCTTCCGTGAGGCTGGGCAGCGCCTTGGCGAGCGCCTCGGGCAGCTCGCCGCAGTACTGGGTGTAGAGGTTGCGGAAGGTGTACTGGTTGCCCAGATCCATGCCGGCCTCGGCACCGAAGATGACCGAGGTCTTCTCCTTGTCGAAGTAGCGCGTGCCGTAACCCGCGTCCTTGAGCGCCTGCTTGGTGATTTCGAGAGAGAGCAGCTGCACCGGCTCGATGGCCGCGAGCGAGGCGGGCGGGATGCCGTACTGCAGCGGGTCGAAGGGCGTATCGGCGATGAAGCCGCCCCATTTGCTCACGCTCTTGTCGTTGGGCGCGTCGGCTCCGCGGTAGTAGCGCTCGACGCTCCAGCGGTCGGCCGGGACTTCGGTCACTAGGTCGCGGCCTTCGAGGATGTTGGCCCAGAAGCTTTCGAGATCGGGCGAGCCCGGATAGAGGCAGGCCATGCCGACCACAGCGACCGGCTCGGCCATCGCCTGGCGGCGCGGCGCGGGCACCTGCACGTCCGCGAGATAGGCGACCGCACCGCGGGTGACCTCGGCGTGCAGCTCGGCGATGGTGGTCACCGTCTGCTTCATGGCGATGACCTGGCCGATCATGTACATGCCCTCGGCCTGCTGGGTGGCCAGATCAATGGCGGCCAGCTTGCCGTCGACGTAATCGACGCCCTTGGTTGCGATGCGCAGGCGGCCGACGGTGAGCGATTCGAGCTGCTTCCAGGCCTCCTTGGTGTCAACGCCCTCGGCATGCAGGCGCGCCTTCTCGCGCGCGAACAGGTCCATGAAGCCCGAGGGCACGCAGCGGATGGCGTGGCCCGGTGCGGTCTCCACCAGCGCCGTGATATCGCCTGCGAGCGCCTGGGTCTGGAAGTCCTTCAGCACGGCGCCGCTGGCCACGGCCTCTTCGGTGGCGATGTAGGCGGTGCCCATCAGCACGCCGATCTTCGCGCCGCGCGCTGCCAAGGGGGCGGCGATGGCGGCGACCATCGCGCTCGAACGCGCGTCGTGGATGCCGCCCGCGAACAGCACATGCAACAGCTCGGGTTTTTCGACCTGCATCATCAGCGCGATTGCCTGCTCCCACAGCACGAAGCTGTAGCGCGGGCCGACGTGGCCGCCGCATTCGCGGCCCTCGAAAATGAAGTGGGTCGCGCCGTCCTTGAGGAACAGATCCAGCAGGCCCGGCGAGGGCACGTGCAGATAGGTGGGGATGCCCATGTCGATGAAGGGCCGCGCCTGCGAAGGGCGGCCACCGGCCAGCACCAGCACGCTGGGCTTGAACTCCTTCACCAGCGCCAGTTGCGGATCGAGGATTTCAGGGGCGGCAAAGCCCAGCAGGCCAACGCCCCAGGGCTTGTCGCCGATCTGCTCGGCAGTCGCCTGCAGGAGTTCGCGCGAGGGCTGCTCGCGCATCAGCGACAGCGCCAGGAAAGGCAGGCCGCCCTCATTGGCGACCGCGCAGGCGAAGCCAGCCGTGTCGCTGACGCGCGTCATCGGGCCCTGCGCCACGGGATAACGCGTGCCGTGCGAACGCGCCCAGGCGTTGTTCTCGTCCAGCACTTTCAGCGTCTGCGCCTGCTGCACCTGCCCGGCGATGCGCAGGCGCAGGGTGTTGACCAGGGCTTCGAGATTGGAGCACTCGCCCAGCACCAGGCGCGCGAGGGCGGCGTCCTGACCGATGGGCAGCAGTTCGCCGCTGGTGAGGGCCGCGCGCACGGTGGCGGCGTCCAGGCCTTCGAGGGCTGCGACTTCTTTCTGGCCACGGGCGTAGACGTGGTAGCCCGCCACCTCGCGCGCCTCGCTGCCGTCCATGGCGAGCGTCTGCGTCTTGAGCACGTCCGGCAGGCTGCATTCGGGATACACGGCGAGCACCGAGTCGAGCACCACGCCGAAGGCGCCGCCCACCTGCGCGCCCGCCGCGGTGTTGAGGCCGATGCCGCCCTGGCACCACACCGGCACGGCATCCCCGGCTTGTTCGGTGGTCAGCGCCACCAGCCGTTGCAGCAGCACGAAGCTGCTCTCGTCGCCGATGCGGCCGCCGCTCTCCTGCCCTTTGGCGATGAGGCCGGACGCGCCCGCGGCGAGGGCGATGCGCGCCTCGGCCAGCGAGCACACCTGGGCCACCACCGGCACCCCACGCCAGCTGGCGGGCAGCGCGGCGGGGTCGCCATCGACGACGACGAAACCGATGCTGGGCGGCAGCGGCGCATCGGGTGCGATGACGCCATCGGCGAGCCTCAAGCCCAGACCCTGCGCTCGCTCGCTGGCGAGGCGGGCCCAGAGCGCGGGCCAGTGTTGCGGATCGCGTCCGATATCGACCGCCACTGCCACTTCCTGACGTGCGAGCAGACGGGCCAGCGGGAGGTCGGGCCGCTCGAACGGCGTGATGGCCAGCAGGCGGAACCGCTCGCCCTGCACGCCGGGGTGTGCGCCCTCGGCGGCCGCCTTCTTCACCTCAGATCGCTTCAACATGATCCAGCTCCCTCATCCATGAACGAACGGTCAATACACATCAAAAAAACTTCTAGTCCTGCGTCCAGCGGAACATCGCTGCGCCCACGGCGAGGAACAGCGCAGTCATCCCGGTCAGCACCGCCAGGGGCTTTGCGATGTCGGCCACGCCCGCGCCATCGAGCATCACGGCGCGTGCGGCGTCGAGCATGTGGGTGAGCGGGAAGAGAGCCGCGAGCTGCTGCACGAACGCGGGCGCGCCATCGAGCGAGAAGAACACGCCCGAGAGCACCAGCATCGGCCAGGAGATGAGGTTGAGCACGCCGCCCGACAGCTCTTCGCTGGCGATGCGCGCCGCGACCAGCAGGCTCATGGCGATCATGGTCATCGAGCCCAGCGCGGTGACCAGCAGCAGGGTGAGATAGCTGCCCTCCATGCGCAGGTGCAGCAGCGTATTGCAGGCGGCGAAGATGCCGACCGAGACGATGATGGAGAGCAGCAGGCAGGCGAGGAGCTGTGCGCTGATGAACTCCACTGCCCTGAGCGGCGTGCCGTTGAGGCGCTTGAGATAACCCGACTTGCGGTAGCGCACGATGACGTGGCCGATGGCGAACAGGCTAGAGAACATGATGTTGAGCGCCAGCAGCCCCGGCACCAGCCAGTCGGCATAGCGGATGCGATTTCCCGTCACCGGCTGCGCCGCGGCCTTCGGCTCCTGGGCCAGCAGCAGCTGCTGCAGCAGCCGGCCCTTGGCGGAGTCCTCGTTGAGCCAGTAGCGCGGCGGCACCGTGCTCAAATCCAGCATCAGGTCGATGCGCTGGCGCTGCACCTTGGCGATGGCTTTCTCGATCTCGGTCTCGCGATAGAACTCGACCGCCGGCGTGCCGAGAAAGGCGTGGGTCGCCGGGATCAGCGGCGCATCACCGAGCACCGCCACCTTGGCGACCGTCTGCGGCCCGCTGGAGAACACCGTCGCCATGCCGATCACCAGCAGCGGCGCGAACAGCAGGTTCCAGGCGAGTGCGGAGCGGTCGCGCAGCACTTCGAGCACGCGCGCCTTCACCATCGCCAGCAGGCGTTTCAGGCTGCTTTTCAGGGGGTGGCTCATGCGCTTGGGCTCCTCGGGTTCATCATCGACTGCGCGATTGCGTGTCGCCCAAGGCGCGCAATCGCCTGGCGCGTGATCCCCCTGCGGGGGCCCCTCACGCGGTGGCTCATGCGCGCAACTCCTTGCCCGTGAGCTGGATGAAAAGGTCTTCGAGCGTGCGCGGCCTGATCTTCAGGTGCGCGAGCGACAGCCCGGCATCGAGCAGCTTGCGCACGGCTCCATTCACGTCCTTGCTGAAGATCTCGACGCGATCCTCGCGATGTACCAGCGGCAGGTCGATGTGATGGCCTTCGATCACGTTGGCAGGCAGCTCCAGCACGCTGTCGTTGAAGTGCTCGGCCAGCAGGCTCTGCGGTGAGCCGCGGGCGACGATGCGGCCCTGATCCATGATGGCGATGTCGTCGCTCAAGAGGTACGCCTCGTCCATGTAGTGCGTGGTGAGCACCACCGTCGTGCCGCGCGCCTTCACCGCCCGCACCAACTCCCAGAAATTGCGCCGCGCCTGCGGGTCGAGGCCGGTGGTGGGTTCGTCGAGAAACACCAGGTCGGGGTCGTTGACGAGTGCAATGGCCAGCAGCATGCGCTGGCGCTGGCCGCCGGAGAGCTTGCGATGGTCGCGGTCGAGGTAGTCCTCCAGGTGGCAGGCTTCAATCAGGCGATCCAGCGGCATGGTGCGCTCGTACAGCGAGCGGAAGAACTCGAGGTTCTCGCGCACGGTGAGAAAGTCCTGCAGCGCCGTGTTCTGGAACTGCATGCCGATGCGCTCGTGATAGTCCGCATCGAGCGGCCTGCCGCGATACAGCACCTCGCCGGAGGTCGGTTTCACCAGGCCTTCGAGCATCTCCACCGTCGTGCTCTTGCCCGCGCCATTGGGGCCGAGCAGGCCGAGGCAGGTGCCCTGTTCCACATCGAAGCTCACGCCATTGACGGCCTGCACCCTGGGGTAGTGCTTGACCAGTTCGCGAGCGGAGAGGACGGTGCTCATGGCAACGACATCTGCGAGAACGCAGCTTCGGCGGAGATCGCTGGCGCTCGCTGCAAAGCGTCTCGTAGAGCGAGATTTCGTGTGTGCGCCGACCCGGTTGGGTGGGCGGCTGAAAGCCGCAGTGCTGGTGGAGAAAACCTGGTCATCTTTGAGCGAATCCGTTCGCTATACATCGTGATAAAGGTCAGCGTCTCCACAACGCCGACAATCAGCGACCTTTCCGGCCTATCCATCTCGCCAGCACGCTACGTTTTCAATCTGGCAGTTTGTTGACAAGCATGCTTCGCGCCAACTCCCTGGCACGCCGGCCTGCCGCTAAGGCATGACGCATCAGCGGTGTAATGCTTCAAAGCCATTACGCATGGTGCCGCAGCAAAAACCCCCTCGCGAGGGTGTTGGCTTAGGCTTTTTGCGCATGAGCGCCGAACACATCCGGTCCCTGGATTGTTCGCCCACAAAAAACCCCGCTGATCTGCGGGGCCTTTTGAACACTGTTGCTGCATTGCTTGGCGGACGAGGAGGGATTCGAACCCCCGTGTAGGCTTACACCCACCATCTGATTTCGAGTCAGCGCCGCAAAAGAAAAACCTCTTGCATAATCATAGCACTAAGACTACGGTTTTTCTGTATCAGGCCTATTTCGGGCCAGAGGACGAAAAATGGGCTCCGTAACTCGCCGCACAACTGTTCGTGAAGATGGCAGCACTGTCGTGAAATATGACGTGCAGGTAAAGCGACGCGGTGGGCAGCGAAAAAGCAGAACCTTCCAGACACTGGGTGCAGCGAAACGGTGGGCGCGCGAGACAGAGGTGGCCATCGAACGTGGGGCCTGGACCGATCCCAGCGTTGCCGAACGCACAAAGCTAAAGCAAGTGATCCAGTGGTATGTCGAGGAGGTGTCGCCTCTACTTAAAGCGGGCGACCGCGACAACAGCCCTGCGCGTCGGCTGACCGAGCGTCTGGGCTCGATTTCGGTCGCCCAACTGGAGCCGCGGCATCTGGCTGACTATCGCGACGCGCGGCTAAAAGACCCAGTGAGGAAACCCGGCACCGATCATCAGAACGCTGAGAAGGTTGGTGCCCGCTCGGTGATCGGCGAGCTAGGCCTTTTGCAGCGAGCACTCAAGCATGCTGCCGCAGAGAAAAGTATTCCTTTGCCCCGCGGGTTACCAACTTTACTGGTCAAGAAGCCTTCGCTTTCACACGGCAGAGACCGCAGGCTTTCTGCTCACGAGTACGATGCCCTGCTCGCGGCTTCTTACCGCTCTTCTACTGGGCCGCAGAGCTCGCGCTCACCTTGGCTTGAGCCGATCATCATCGTGGCCGTAGAAACCGGCATGCGCCGCTCCGAGATCCTTGCTCTGTGCTGGGAGCAGGTCGATTTGGAGCGACGATTCATCCGCATGGAAATTGGCAAAACGAAGAATGGTGAAGGTCGCCGCATTCCCCTCTCAACCCGTGCCATTCGTGCGCTGCAAATGACTCCCCAAGCAGTGACTGGCCGGGTTTTCCCGATCTCCTGCGATGCCCTTGAGAATCAGTGGAAGGGCGCCCGCGCCCGAGCTGGCCTTGGCGACCTGCATTTTCACGACTTGCGCCATGAAGCCATCAGCCGACTATTTGAGCGTGGCCTAAATCCTCTTGAGGTGGCTGCAATCAGCGGACACAAGACGCTTCAGATGTTGAAGCGATATACGCATCTCAATGTCGAGCTTCTTGCCAACAGGCTTGGTTAGTTTGAGCCTCAGGTTTCGACGTTACTTGCGCATTGCAGCTGGCTGGGGTTTTTGCAGCTTCCTCTGCTGGTTCGACTGGTTTTGGCTGGATGCTTTTTTATGGCGTGAAGCGAGATTGCCGGCAATGGCCTTTGTTTTCTCCTTCTGGTGCTGTCTGCTAAACCAGCCAAGCGGGGGCAGTATCAAGAAAGTTCCTCTCCAGCATTTTGGGCAAGTTCTAGTTCCGGCGACGCTCGCCTATTGGGCACTTGGCTTGCTGACCGAAACGTTCTTTGGAAATTTGGGCCTCTTGCTTGTCTTCGGCGGCGCCTCACTCGATGCCGTATTGCTAGGCGCATTGGGGGCAGCGATTCCTTGCGTGCTTTTGCGAAATGATTGGACACCATCTTTTGAGATGGTTGTAACCGGCCTCGGATTTACGGTGCCAGCCATCGCGATCGCTTGGCTAACAAAGCTAATCGTCAGCCACGAGTGGGCTTATCTTTTCCCCGGCTTCAACGTGATTATCTACATGAGCACATGGGCGCTGGCTGCGGCTGTGTCGCTTGCGGTGCGCGATCAAATAGTTCAGAACTAGAAGCACTGCGCATCCTCCTGCTGTTGATCGCCGATTCTCATTCCTGATGATCGGCCGCTTGCTTCGATCTTGATCGGTCTTTGGCTTGATCGCCGTCAGAGCTGCCTTTCGTCGCAGCAATCCCTGTGATAACTCGGTGCCAGAAGCGGACTGTCAAAACGAATGCCGCCACTGTCCTGCGACCGCCTGGGCTTGGCAGTGAGAGTCGCTATCAAGAGTCGCGACACGATCACGGGGAAGTAGCGCTTAGGTTTTGTAGGCCTACTCAGGCTTTGTTGTGGGATCTTTCGCGGGCGGTAATTGCTTCCCATTCCCTCCAAGGATGTCGCCGACTCTTTTCCACGCTTCAGCTTGTTGCGCTTCTCTAGCCGCACGAATGTTGGACATCCCTGCCGAACCCAGAGGCCGTGACGACTCCGCACGGGTTTGGATACGGCTTTCTGGGGCAGACCCCGGTTGGGGGATGCCACCTTTGGGTAAAGGCTCGTTGGGATAGAAGCATTGCCAGAGCGCGCTGCCGTTATAACCCGACCTAGATTTGACGCCCGTCTCCCCTTCCTTCTTCATCTTTGCAATCACTTCGACCTCATCGCCATCCGCATATTGACGAGGTGGGCATGTAATGGCAGAGCCTGACGCCGTCAAAAAAACCAGACCCGCGACTATCTTCTTAAACATCAATTTTCCCCTTTGACCTCATTGGCTCGCTTCGCTTCACAGCGTTTTGCGTTTCAGATGGTCTGTGGCGGTGGCGCACGCTATCGACTTGGCTTGGAGGACTTGCGCGGTCACGAGGCACTTGCGCCTACTTTTGATTGCTACCACCACAGCAGCACATAGTAAGTAAGTCTTAATATGCGGCACAAGCGGCTTTGCAGATGCTCGCTGCATGAATGTTTCTCGTGCCGCGCGCTCCAGTCGGAAGGACCTCACGCCCATCGGGCGCCGGCTGCGCGATGAACGAGTGCGGCTGGGCTTGTCCCAGCAAGCATTGGGTATCGCCGCCGGCCTAGACGCCAACGGTGCGGGGGTCAGGATCAACCAGTACGAACAAGGTGTTCACACGCCGAACTTTTCATTTGTGAAACAGCTCGCACGAGTTATTGGCGTCGATCCCTGCTTTTTTTACGCAGAGGATGAGCGGCTTGCGATGATGATTCGCTCGTTTGATTGACTAGCGTCGAATCGCGTTTCCGCCGAGCAAGCATCGCACCGGCGAGAAACACAGCCGAACAATGAATCATGTTCTGGCGGCTCTTCCCAACCGGGCGAACAACATTGCGAGTTCGCGAGAAAGATTGAACTTATCTATAAAAAAGTAAGTGTTTTTGCAGGGACTTAATGAGTGCTGCATTTCTCGCACACGTCAGCAGACCGAGTGAGTAGTAGGCCTAGCCTCTCATCTGCTCGTTCATTGACTGTCTAGGTAAGCGCACTTAACATCGCAAACAACACGGCCCTCCTCGGCGTAGCCACTTCGGTGGTGAAGTCGCTGGGGGGTTTTTTTTGCCTGCCGCTCTACCAATCCGCGTCCCAGTTGGCGACTGTGCCCATTCCAGCGACCGTGACCCCAGCTGCCGCCAAGTGAGGAAACCCTTGGATGTGCTGCTTCATTCGAGCAGGCCAAGTCGAACCAGGATTGATCTCTTGGATGAGGTGGCGCGCAATGCGAAGCAAAAGAAAGCAACGCGCGCGAGCATGATCGTCTGACACGAACGGTGCGACCCAAGCCACCTCAGAAACCGCTGGCAGCTTTGGCTGATCAACCATGTTTCTGTTCCATAACCGGCTGTGATGTGCGCTCACGTTACGCAGGTAATTCAGGCTGCGGAGCCACGAAGCAAAAACCCGTCCGTTGCTGATCCCGTACTGACTAGCGATGGCGTCCTGCTCGCTCTCTCGCATGCCACTAAACAGTGTCGACATAGTCCCGAAATCCCAAACTTCGCAAGCCACCCAGATCGCGAGCGGAAGACCATATCGATCCTTGTTATGGCGAACGAACTCCTCTTTGGAGCGGTTGATCAATTGCCCATGTTTGCCGAGCCATGTGTGCAATTTGGTGACACCGGTTTCCTGATCAATCCTCTGGCTGAAGTCATCGTGGAAGAGCTCCGGCTTCAGATAGGCAAACTGATCAAGGCGTCCGAGCGTGTGCGAGAGATCTACGCGCAGTGCAATCTCGATGCGCTCCAACGCATCCAGCGCCAGCAGGCGAAGTTGCTTATCGAAGACATACAACTGCACTGCATGTTGAAACGTCACTCCTGGCTTGAACGAATCCAGCGCTAACGTCTGTGTCTTCTTGTTTTTCTTTTTTTGATTGCCAGAACTCAAAATGCAGCAATCACCCGAGCGCTCTCGAAACGGATACCAGTAGCCGCTCAGTCGGTAGTATCCAATACGCTCCAAGTAATCGAGCGCAATGGCTCTGTTTGCAACTGCCATGCCTCTGGAAATCAGCATTTCGAGCTGGTCTTCGTACGATTTCCAGGGTTTTATGTAGGCCATCTCAGCTCTTGATTTGTGGTCATGCAAACTTATGCAGCATCGACAGCTCTGATGCCTGATGCAGCACCCTTTGCGCCGAACAAAGACACGACGTTTGCACCCCGCACCTCTTCTGGCCGCTTCACAACACGATCAAGCAAAGGGGTTTGAACGCCCATCTGGCGAGCAATTGCGGACATGTGCATACCAAGTTGCTCACGCATGACCTTCAGGCCTTCCTGCAACACCTCCGGCTCTTCGTACGCAACAAGATGATCCTCAGACTCCTCGATCGCTTCACCATGCCGCCGGAGGAAGATGTAGCCGCTGCGAACCTGATCTTCACTGAAGTGACCCAGCTGGTGACCACGAAAAAGTATCGCGGCCTTGGAAGCACCCCAGCGCAGCTTCAACTCAGACAAGCCAGACCAATTCAATCGCCCACCCCGCAACCCCATGCGGCACTCACTACCGAATGTTGACCGTGGCAAGAGCAACGCACTGGCAAACCGATTCGCCTGACTCTCGGTAAGCCGATCTCCCGTTAACACGCCAATGTGCAGCGCGAAGTGCCCCAACTCGTGGGCAATACCGAATCGCAGTCTGCAACTGGAGCGCCCTGTGGAATTGAGCGCGATCACTGGCCGCTTCGTGGCAAACGAAACAGCATCGATCTCCGGCGCGAGGCCTTCGACCCTGGTCACAATCGCGCCCGCGTTTTCCGCAACGCGCGTGATGTTGCTCAATGGCCCTGCACCCAATCCGAACTGAGCCCGAAACTGCTCAGCGCCCCGCTCGATAGTCTCGTTTGAGGTGAGCTCTGCCGCCTGCATTCGGTATGTCGGAAGATCGACGTGCTGATCCAACACGTTGACCAATCGCTTGAGCATTTCCCCACGGGCACGGCCCACTTGGCGCAACACGACCTTGGTCGTTAACTGACGACGGAAATGGCACTGCTCTTCGGTGATCGGGTCCGTATCGAGTTTGTAGAAGAACTCAGGCAGCACTTCCAACTGCTCGGCAAGGGTAGTTTCGAGCTGCGAAGTAACCGGATCTGCGCCGGCCTCGATGCGACTCAAGAACTGTTTGGACACGCCAACTCGCTCGCCAAGATCGGCGAGCGAGAGACCGTGAAACAGGCGAATCAAACGGAGGTTGGCACCTAGAAATAAGGCAGTCACGACTGCTCGTCTGCGACATCGCCGGCGTCGGGCTCGATCCGCTTGACCCCAACCACAGGCTTTTGAACAGCAACAGGCGCAGCCAGTGGCAAATCGCCGACCGAATGAAGAGTACGAACCTTGTCACTCACCCAGCGGGTGACCAACGTATCGGCCGCAGTAAATCCGAGAAACTCAACGTGAGGGTCAGAAACACCTTCGAGGCCACGATCAATCACGAAACAAAAGCGGCTTGGCGATTTATCGTCATCGAAGTCGAGAAACGTGGCTTGGTAGCGATTGGCAACCTTTACAGCGTCTTTTTTCGGATCATCCGGGTCATCGTTGCTAAACCGGCAAGGGATGCCGTCGATCGAGAACACAAGGTCATTTCCAGGATTCGGGATCCCCAACCACGGATTTTTCTTAGAGGCAGCCTCGTGCAGGATGCGAACGCGCTGGCGCATGAATGCCGTGCAGCCACGGGTGTAGCCGTTGTCGGTGTTGCGAACCAAATCGTCCTCGGTAGCGTTCAGCTCGTCGAGGAGCCACGAACAAACCGTCTGCAACCTTGCAGTGGTAAGCGCAGCGCGGAATGAAGAGGGCGGCGGAAGCGTCATTGTGCAATTTCCTTGATTCGTCAACCTAAAGGATTGTGCATTTTTTTCAATTCGTCAACCTGGCTGTTTCAGCGCCTGTCGTTGGGCGCCTCATCGGCGACAAACTCCCCTAACGTCGGCAGGCTCCTCACGATCTTCATCGTCTCAAGGCTTACTGTGATGACGCGCAGCAGTAGCTCCAACGGATAGCGAGGATTATTCATCGTCTCGTTCGCCCACTCGTTGGCGTCGCTGACGATGCCGCTGTCCTTGTCGGTCTTCAAGCACTGACGTTCGACAACCCAATCGATCGCAGGCTTGCCGTTAACCACGTAATCGTAGGCCTCTACAGGGATGCCGGTTACGGTGATCCGACTGTTGTACTGGATAGTGGTCAGGTCCTTATCCTTACCCTTTTTCGGCCAACGCATTTTTTCGACCCGATAGTCGGCATCGGTTAACGGCTTGTTGCCGTGCTCAATTCTGGCCCCTGCGTACATTGGCACCTTGTCGGTGTCGTAGTGCAGGTGAAGGTCGGCCAGCGCCCTCCCGGCTTTGCTGAATGTCCAGAAGTCCGCAGCTGCTTTCACGCGTGGGATGCGGGGAAGCTCCTTGCTCAGGTTGTCGGAATAGCGCTCTCGGTATTCGGGCGAGTGCAGCAGGCCGTAGACGTAATAGAACAGATCTTCCTTGCTGATTGTCTCGCCTAGATAAGCAGTCTGGAAGTGCATGAGTCCGGCGTCGGTTATGGCATCACGCCGTCGATTAGAACCACGTTCTGAGCTGTCATATTGAAACAGTCCCACCTGCTCTGGCGCATCTTCTGCTCCATTGTCCGGGGCGCCGTAAAGATACAGAGGGAAGCACTGCCCATTGAATTGCAGCTGGAGGTCAGCAACACAACTCGTGATGTAGGTCGAGAAACCAGACTTAGCCCCAATGTTTGACAGCGCGATTACTAGGTTTTCCGCTCTCGCGTCAGGAAATATGCGCGGCATCTGGTAAACCATCTCATTAAAACGACGGTTGAAATACAGCCATTGCCGCGTGAAGGGCCTGTAGAGGCCTTGCACAACGCAAGCCGGGTCGAAGGCGAAATTTCGGTTTTTCGATAGCTCCTGTTTGAGTGAACGCGTCCAACTGATCTTTGTGGCGTCAGTATCGATGAAGCCATCCACGAGCTTGTCGCGCTCCTTTTTTGGCAGAGCTTGATTCGCATTGCTGAAGCGAGCTGTTTCCGCGTTATAGAAAGCGATCATGCGCGTCATGTTGGCTGTAATCGCGCGATTTGAGGGGTTGTAGCACCATGCATCACGGTTGGTGACGACACCAAGCGAGAAGTTTTCAAACAGCGCCGGACCGCCACCTTTCTTGTCCCCAAGCGCGATGAACTCGCTAAAACTGTCATCCCGCTGTCGCAGCCAGTCGCCATGTTCATCTGGTGTGATGTGCTGCCAGCCTTCCGCTGCACTGATGCCAGCTACGCTTGCGTAGGCGCTGATTTTTTCCAGTTTCTCTTCGCGACTCAGGTAGTCGCCGATATCGTGAAAATAAATATGCCCCGTCTCGGTCGCAGCGGGGTTTTTGACCAGGAGCGAAATTGACACGGGCGCACGGCTGCCGCCGCCGAAGATGTTGTCTTTCTCCCTGCGCCGCATCTCACCAGACGTACGCGCGTCGCCTCGTAAATGGAACACATAGAGGCTCGAAAACTCCTCAGCTAGAGATTTGCGGAGGCCATCGGCAGTATTTGATTCAAGAAAGCCTGCATTGGTCACGAAACCGATGACGCCGGCGTCGCCAATGCGGTCGCTGGCCCACCGAATAGCGCGGATGTAACTGTCATATAGACCCTTCGCCAGTTGGGCCGAGGATCGCTCGGCATAGGTGCTGCGAATCCGTGCGTCTAAGGTGGGGTAGACCACATTGTCATTGTTGTCGTTCTCGCTGGCCTGACCAATGGAATACGGCGGGTTGCCGACAATGACCCGGATGTCCAACGTCTTTTGTCGCTTGCGGCGGGCACTGTTATCAACCAACAGTGCATCGACTAGATCTTCCTTCTCGTACATCTGGAAGGTGTCGGTCAGGCAGATGCCCTCGAAGGGTTTGTACTTGCCGCCGACCAGGCCGTGGTACACCGCCTCGATGTTGATGGCGGCGATGTAATAGGCCAGCAGCACAAGCTCGTTGGCATGGATCTCGTGCTTGTATTTGTGAGGCAGTTCCTCAGCCTTGATTAGGCCGCTCTGCAACAGCCGTGTGATGAAGGTTCCGGTGCCGGTGAAGGGGTCGATGATGTGTACACCCTTGGCACCCAGTGTCAGGCCGAACTCGGCTTGGAGGATGTGGGCAACGCTGTGCAGGATGAAATCCACCACCTCGACCGGCGTGTAGACGATGCCGAGGCGCTCGGTCATCCGGGGGAAGGCATTGCGGAAAAACTTGTCATACAGCTCGACGACGATCTTCTGTTTGCCACTCGCGCTGTCGATGCCTTCGGCACGCATCTTCACGCTGTCGTAGAAGGCTTTTAGCGTGTCGGCTTCCTTGCCCAAGTTCTCCCCTTCCAGGGAGACTAGTACAGCCTGCATCGCCTTCGACATCGGGTTCTGGCTGGCGAAGCTGTAGTCCTCGAAGAGCGCATCGAAGACCGGCTTCGTGATGAGGTGCTGGGCCAGCATCTCAACGATTTCGGCATCGCTGATGCTGTCGTTAAGGTCGTCGCGCAACTCCTTGGCGAATGCTATGAATGCCGAGCGTGCCTGGTTTGTCGGGTCCGGTGTCACTGCCGCTGGCTGATCCTTGGCGTCCGATGACGGGAGGCCCAGTGCTGCGCGGATACGGTCAATGTGGGTGCGGGCAATCTTGGCAATATCGTTCGCCCAGTCCTCCCAGTGATGGCGGTTGCCGACCTTCTGGACGAGCTTGGCGTAGATGGCGCGCTCGATCTCGCCGATTTCAAACTGAAGCTCGCCCTGGCTTTCGGCCGCCGGCACTTTGGGAGGCAGTTTCCCGATCGCAAACTGGTTGCGGCCGGCGTCCTTGTCCTTGCTGCCCTTGCCCTTCTCGGTCTTTTTCTGGACCTTGTCTGTAATGGCGATGACTTCCATCTTTTGATGGTTCGGCCCATTCAGTTCTAGCTTGTTGACCATCGCATCGAACTTGTCATCGTGCGAGCGCAACGCTTGCAAGACCTGCCAGACCACCTTGTAGGTCTGGTTGTCATTCAGAGCCTCGTGCGGCTCCACGCCGGCGGGGATGACAACCGGCAGCACGACGTAGCCGCGTGTTTTACCTGGCGCATTGCGCATTACGCGACCGACCGACTGCACAACGTCGACCTGAGAGTTACGCGGCGTGAGGAATAGCACGGCATCCAACGACGGCACGTCGACGCCTTCAGAAAGGCAACGAACGTTGCTAAGGATTCGACAGGTGTTCGCCGGCGACTGCGCCTTCAGCCATTTGAGCTTGTCTTCCTTCTCGCCCGCATTCATGCCGCCATCGACATGAGCGGCCTCGCAGATGAGATCAGCCATCTCCTCATCTTCGGCCGATGCCTGGTATGCCTCCACAACCTTCTGGAACATACCGGCGATCTGCTTCGAGCTGACCTTGTGTGTTTTGCCGCCTTTCGGGATCTCGATGACCTGGCAGAAGGCGACGGCCCGGCTCATCGGCGTTTCATCTCCCTGAAGCGTCTCGGCCAATCCCTGCTTCGCGAGCGCCTTCCAGCAGCCAATGATCTTGGCCGCGTCGTCGACGCGGAGCTGGTTGTTCTCGTCCTTCAGCAGCGCCTGGATTCGACGGTTGACGTGCGACTCCTCAATCGACAAGACGATGACCTTGTAGTCGACCAGCAGCCCGCGTTTCACAGCCTCGGAGAAGGTGATGACGTGCAATTCCTTGCCGTACCACCCCTCGTTGTCCATCCCGTACAGAGTGACGTTGTCCTTCTCAGCCGTGGCTTTCGCGAGATCCCCGAAGATGCGCGGCGTTGCTGTCATGTAAACGCGCTTCTTCGCGCGGATAAATGCGGCATCGTGAACTTTGACGAAGGCGCTCTCGTCCTGACTCTCGAAGGTCGCCCCGGTAGTGCGGTGCGCTTCGTCGCAGACAATCAAGTCGAACTCTGAGAGACCGTGAGTCTGTGCCTCATTGATCGCTTCGATCGAGTGATACGTGCTGAAAACGACACTCAAGTGCTCGGTGTCATGACGCTTTGAAACCTCGGCAGCCAGCCTCTTGCCATCAGTAGTCGCCGGGTATTGCAGCTCATGAGCAAGCATCTGGAAATCGTCGTCAACTGCTTTGCGCTTTTTGCCGACATCGCTATCCGAGCACACTGCGAAAGCGTGGATCGGAATCTCACTTTCCTGCGTCCATTCGGTTAGCGACTGGGAGAGCAGCGAAAGACTCGGCACCAGAAACAGCACGCGGCCACCGGCACCAGCCAGCTGCTCGGCGATCTTCAGGCTCGTGAACGTCTTGCCAGTACCGCAGGCCATGATTAGCTTGCCGCGATCGGCCTTGGTTAAACCTGCAACGACATTGCCTACAGCTGATAGTTGGTGGTCTCGGAGACTCTTTTTCGCCTTGAGCTTCTGAACCGTAACTGCTGGTTGGTACCTAGACCAATCGATCTGGCTGTTTTCGAGATCATGAAGCGTGACGAAGTTGACCGGCGGGACCTGATCTTGCACAGCCTCGCGCAGATGCGTGCTGCTCTTCGTTGCAGTCAAAAATATCAGGCGTCGTGAAAACTGCGCTTTGCTGGATGCTGTGAAAAAGGTTGCGAAGTCATCTAGCTTCAGCGAAGCGTCCTCGGCGTAAAACTTGGCCTGTATCGCGTGTAACTCGCCCGTCGCAGTCTCCGCGACGAGGTCGATGCCGGCATCGGCACCTATGTTACCGAGGCCACGCTTGGCGGCCTCTCCCCTCCACTCTTCCCAAAGCCAGACCCGATCACCGTAAAGGTCGGCGTAGAACGGCTCGCCGCGGAGATATGCCTTGACCAGTCTCTCGAAGTAAGTGCCTTTCTCTCGTTGCGACGCAGACTCGCTGCGGAAGGTCTGAAGCAGCTTTGCGAGTGTTGTCACAAGTTGTCCCTGATATTTAATGGTGCCGTCTGTGCGACGGCAGATTTTCCCCCAACGAGATCATGTTACTGGACTGCAATCGTTCTAGCGCCCCTCTCTCTTGTGGCGTATCCGTTTCACAAAAAAGCCCCGCACTTTCGTGCGGGGCTTTGGGTTACTGACGGTTCAATAGTCAAAACTTGGAATGGGCAGTGCTTCACTGATGACAGCTCGATACAAGGTGAAGTCGCCGTCCAGTTCGCCACTGGCTGCTGCATTCTTCTCCAGGTCAAGCAACTCCTGTAGCTCGACGCTATATTCATTGGCGAGCTCAAAAGTCGGGAAGAAATGCGTCGCTTCCCCCCACTTTTTTTCGGTATCGAGATGCAGCAGCGGAATTGGCAACGGAAGGCGCCAAGGTGCTGAGCTGCGACCGCGGCTAAAGCCAACTGCTGCGGCAAAAACCACGTAATACGACTGGTTGACGGACTGGTTCATGTTTACCTCCTAGCTAGAGCGGGATCGCTCATGACTGAGGTACCGACGTCCGAATCCAATCTGTACTTGCCCTTCTCCACCAGTTCAACCCCAAACGCTGCTCGCCTGAAGCACGCGCTTCTGCATCCCTAAGTGCTCTGCAAACGTCGCCTTCTGACATCAGCAAGCCTCCCCCGTGGGGAGGCGCGCAGCAGCGTGGCGCAGCCATGCGAGTGGGGAGCCGGCGCGTATATCGCGCCGGATTCATTCGAGAGAAGGCTCGCCCGATTGATCGCGTGCTTTGCCCGCAAGGGGGCCACGACCGCGCGCAGCGCGGGTGGGGGCGGGCAGCGGTTAATCGGAATAGCGAGCCGAATCGACGCGCCGCCGACTCCGTCGGCTCCCTGTTTCGAGGGAGGCCAGAGCTAGGGGGTCCCCGGCCACGCGTAGCGTGGTTGGGGGCTCTGGCCGTGTCCGACAGACCCTCTAACGAGGGTCTGCGGAGTCGAGGGCGCCAAGCGCCCGCAGACCCGGTAAGCGCACCTGTTCGGAGCCACTACGGGGCCCTGCGAGAGGCCGAAGGCCGGTGCGCGCAGCGCACTCGTGGGGGTGGCGAGGAAGAGGCGCCCGAACGGGCGGCTTTCCGGCCCCGCGAAGCGGGGAGCCGACGGAGGAGGCGGCGCGCGTCAAGCGCACATCGTGCGCGCGAAAATGGGCAGGGACCCATTGGAGAGCAAAGAACTCGTCAAACCGTTGCATTGCAACGGTTTTCACGATTCGCGCAGCCACGAGCATTGCTCGGGGCGGAGGTCGGTAGGGCCACAAAACTGGTCTCGGTACCTGCTCAGTAGCGACTCGGGGGATTGGTCTCCGAGTGGGCAACTGAGAAATCACCGTGACCGCTGATCAACAAGACATCCATCCGCGCAGCAACCGGGGCAACACAAGTTCGCTAGAAGGATTTCGCGGAGCAAATGCGCATCGGCGCGCAGCCGAGAATCGAGCAAAGATGATGTTCTGGCTGGCGCGTTGGCATATCTCGGACATCTCAGTCTTGAGTCAAGTTCTCAATCTGAGTGACTCCCGTACCGCCGCGCTGGTCAAGGTGATGACGAGCAAGGAGAAGCGCCTACGAAAGGTTGGGTTAGATCGCACCAGCACGCCATTCGTGATGTTGACTGCAAAGGGCCGTAACGAAATCCTAGACGAGCTGGCAGGCACCGCTTGGTATCAACGATTTCATCAACTCAATATCCCAACCGAGGCCAGCAATCTCAACGTCAAAAACATCATCCACGACGTCTTGGTCCAGCACCTCACCCTCGGGCTTCCGGGCTACTGGGAGACGACTGCGTGCGATCAATTGAGCGGCCCTGAGCTGGCGCTTTTGAATGGCAGCTCAAGGCAGCCCTTCAAATTGCCCGATGCACAAGTGACTTTCGACACGCCTCGCACTCGCATTGCACGGATTGAGATGCAGCAGACCCATGACCACCCGGAGAGACTGCTTCGCCAGATTCGGCATTCCGCTGCTGAGCTGCATGCTAACGATCAGATCGAGATTGTTTACGGCTCGACCCGTCCAGCTCTTCTGCATCACTACCAATCAGTTCTGAACGGACCGATACCCTTTTTTGAGTTCGATCCAGCCACAAAGCGCTGGGTCGAAGTCGAACATCGGCAGCCATGTCACCTGCACAGCAGCGTTCTCGACAGGTTTCATTTTGTCGACCTCAGCGCACTGCATCGTCGCTACTATCCGACCATTCTGGCCGGACTCTAAAGGTCTCAACGGCCAGAGAGATCTCTTTTAGGCGGGTGTCGCCGGGTCAAGACCGAGGTAATGCCATGTGCAGCAGCTTTTCCACCGCCTCAGCCCTCAAGGTCGCCGCGCTTTGCGGCGGGCGCATGCCTGAGTTTTCGTATTCGGCCGAGTGCTACCCAGGGCGGGACTCGCCGATCATCATCGCGGATGAAAGCGGCGAGCTGGTGCCGGTACGTGCAGGCTTCGGGATGCTGCCGCACTGGGCAAACGTGAAGCTGGCGCGGCAGACCTATAACGCCCGCAGCGAGACGGTTGCCGACAAGCCTTCATTCCGCAACGCCTGGAAGAAAAAGCAGACCTGCCTGGTGCCAGTGCAGGAGTTCTTCGAGCCCAACTACGAGTCCGGCAAGCCAGTACGCTGGGGCATCGGACGCAAAGACGGCGAGCTCACATTGCTCGCCGGGCTGTGGGAGATGCGCAAGGGTGAAGATGGCCAAGACCAGCGCACCTTCACGATGCTGACGATCAGCGGGGAAGGCCACCCGATCATGTCGCGGATGCACGCCCCTGAAGACGAGAAGCGGAGCGTGGTGCCCCTCGAAATACCAGACTGGCCGTTATGGCTACGGCCAGACGATCACGACGCCATGCGCGCGCTGCTGCGGCCGTTCCCGGCGGAGCTTTACTCGACCTGGGCGAAGCCTTTGGTGCGAAAGCCGAAGGCCGAGAAGCCGACGGTGCCGCCTGAGCAGGACGACCTCATTGGCACTTAATGGCCGGATTCGGCACGTAAAGCACTTCACGGGTTTGCGCACTGCTGTAGCCGTTACGGCAGCGCATGACGGCCTCGTTGATGACGCCGCCGCTCTCGGCGAGGCACTCCTTCACGGGCCGACCCTTGACCTCAACGTTCTCGGTAATGCGCTGCGGTGCAGCGCGTCGTCGCTGGCATTCCAACATTGCATCAAGCGATGGCTTCACAGCGGAATCGACGAAGCCTTGGGCAGCGCTGGTGACGGTTGGGGCGATCAAGTCGCCGGCCGCGGCCGAGACGCTGCCGATCGCCTGGCCAGCACTCTGTGAGTCTTCTCGGCTACAAGCTACGAGCAAAAGGGTAAGAGCGAGCGTGCATGTTTTCATGCACCGCAGTGTGCCAAGTCAGCATCGCTGGGACCAGCCGATACTTGCCACTCGAACGGACCCCGATAATTCTTTTTCTCGTTTCGATTGCAGAACTTCCCAGCCTTACGGGGCGATTAGTGACCATCCCTTCTTGAAATCGGGCCAAAAATCAAGTTAGCTGTGCGGTATGAAGCGAGGCAACGGACACGGCGGCGAAAGGGAAAACTCGGGACGAAAGCCTCTCTACGGAGAGCCGTGCGTGAGGATTCGTGTGCCGGAGTCGATCGCACCGGCGGTGGTGACGGTGCTTGCCGACTACCGCGCCGTAAAGGAGGTCGCCAAGCTGCACTTGCAGCCCGTCTTGATCGACCCGCTCTCAATGCTCATCCCAGCCTGTGCCACCCGAATCGCGGCCGGCTTTCCGAGCCCAGCAGATGACTACCTCGACGACGGCATCGACCTGAACAAGATGCTCGTGCGCAATGGTCCTGCGACCTACTTCTACACGATTGAAAAGGCCTCAGACTCCATGAACGTCAAAGGCATCATGGGCGGCGATCGCATCCTCGTCGACCGTTCCATCGAAGCGCGCAGTGGCATGATTGTTCTGGCCGTGATCCTGGGTGAGGGCGCCACCGTCAAGCAGCTCGAAATCCGCGGTTCACGCATTCGTCTCATCCCGCACAGCACGAATCCAATCCACAAGCCACGCACGATCCTCGAAGGCGAAGAGCTGCTTATCGTGGGCGTTGTCACGTCCTCGATCACGCTGTTCTAGCGGCAGGTTTGTCATGGCTCGCTCGTCCGTTTTCGCCCTGGTGGACGTGAACAACTTTTACGTGAGCTGCGAGCGCGTCTTTGACTGGCGTCTGATCGGCAAGCCGGTAGTGGTGCTGTCCAATAATGACGGCTGTGCAGTGGCCCGCTCAAACGAGGCCAAGGCTCTCGGCATCAAGATGGGCGATCCGTGGTTCCAGCTCAAGGACCTGGTGCGCGACAAGGGCCTCATTGGTCTATCGAGCAACTACACGCTGTATGGCGACATGAGCGCACGGGTGATGAAGATCCTCGCCGACATGGCCCCGCGCCAAGAGGTGTATTCGATCGACGAATCATTCCTTGATCTCGCCGGCATTCCGAATCGCATCGAGCACGGCCAGGCGATCCGCCATCGGGTTTTGAAATGGACGGGCCTACCGGTCTGCGTAGGTATCGGGTCGTCAAAAACCGAGGCCAAACTGGCCAACTTCCTTGCCAAGAAACGACCGCAGTACGGGAGCGTCTGCGACTTGGCGGCGATGACCGATGACGAACGCACCGCTGTGCTTGAAAGCATCGACGTGGGCGAGGTGTGGGGCATCGGCAGCCAGCTGACGAAGAAGCTGGGCATGAAAGGCATCACGACCGCGCGAGGTCTGCGCGATGCCAATGCCGGCAGCCTGCGCCAGGCGCATGGGGTGGTGATGGAACGCACCGTCCGCGAGCTGCGCGGGGATTCCTGCATGTCACTGGAGCTGATAGCGCCGGCGCGCAGAGAGATCATGTGCAGTCGATCTTTCAGCCATGACGTGACGACATATCAGCAGCTGCGCGAATCGGTGTTGACCTACGTCTGTCGCGCCGCGGAGAAGCTGCGTCGACAGCGATCGGAGACGGCCGCGGTGATGGTGTTCGTACAGACCAACGCCCACAAGGATGTTCCGCAATATGGACGGCGGGCAGTGGTGTCGTTGCCGGCATCGACCGACGACACGCTGATCCTCGCCAATGCCGCAGTGCAAGGGCTCAAGACGATCTACCGGGATGGCTACCGCTACAAGAAAAGCGGCACGATGCTGATCGACCTGACCCCGAAGGGGATGCACCAGGCCACGTTGTTCAATGGCGTCGCCAGCGACCCGAAACACGATGCCCTCAATGCAGTTATGGACAAGATCAACGCGCGCTACGGCCGCAGCACGCTGGCGCTAGCCGGAGCGGGACTTGAGAAGCCTTGGAAGCTGCGTGCTGAGAATCGGTCACCGCCATACACGACCGATTGGAATCAGCTACCGCGTGTTTCTTAGCGACGATTGAGAGCTTGGTTAAAGGTAGACACCTGTTTCAGCCGATGCCAGCAACCTTTGGACCTCTCGCAAACCAGAGTCTGTCTTGATCAGATCAGTCGGTGCTGCACAACCTAAAGCAGGCTTCGGAGTTCGGACCCACCAAGCTAGCCATGCTTCTGCATCAAAGGTCTTGGCTTCTGGGTGAGTGCCCCCCTCGACAATCCCTCTGAGTTGCGTCAGCAAAATAGCCATTGCATCTGTGGTGCTGGGAGCTTCAACGAGGCTTTCGCTGCGCGTGAGAACGGCCTTAGTCACGGAGACTTACTCTTGCCCGGCTTCTCCGCCTTCGTCTTCTCCAGACGCTCTAGCTGATGCTCTAGGGCAGCAATCCGGCCGCGGTGTTCCGCCGCATCCTCGCGGGCCGCACGCTCGCCATCGCGCGCTTTATCGGCATCTGCCTTGCCCTGTGCGACCTCGGCAATCAGCCTCGCTTCGGTGGCCTGCACGGCCTGCACCTGGGTTTCCGCGCGTTCCGCACGGGCGCTCGCCTTCGACAGCTCGTCACGCAGACGGTCGCCCTCACGCCTGGACTCTGCAAGCGCCGATTCCAGACGGCCGATGTCATTGAGTGCCTCGTCGCGCTCGCCCTCGATCTCGGCGATGTTCTCAGCAGCCCTAGCGCGGATCGCCTGCACCTGCTCACTGGCACGCTTCTCAGCTTCGCCCCAGATCATCCCGGCAGCACGCTCGACCACCGCCACCATCTCGGCCGGGATCAGCGCTGTCGGCGTCTCTGCGGCCTGCTGCCGCTCCTTCCAGGCGCGGATGGCCGGAGAGATGTCCCGCAGGCTGCCGCCCCCTATTTCCAAACGAACGGATTCGGTCGTGATTTTCCGGCTCTGTATGGCCAAGCGGTCGGCCGCCTCGCTGACCCGCTCCTGCAAGCTCTTGCTCATCATTCTTCCTCTGTCGATTGGTAAGGTAGGGTAAATTATACCTTACCTTACCTTACCAAGGCAATTTATTGAATACCTCAACAAATCGGTGACTCATCGGGGCCATTCATCATTGATAACGTCCTTTCT
>Ga0255091_1000189_pt1 | contig 28000 bp, 24 predicted proteins | sample Colum_Yuk_RepB_8_2_FD_188439 | JGI IMG/M metagenome (GOLD analysis project Ga0255091, IMG submission 188439) | Freshwater microbial communities from Columbia River, Oregon, United States - Colum_Yuk_RepB_8d | ecosystem: Environmental > Aquatic > Freshwater > River | place: USA: Oregon... | reverse complement strand
CCGTATTGCCGTGCAGATCACCCAGGTTGCCGACGAGCAGCCCACGCAGAGCATCGACCTCACCGGGCCTGCGCTTATCGTGGCCCTCAAGGATGGCGCGCCGACCCCGGCTGCACTGGGCTTTGCCAAGAAATGCGGAGTGCAGTTTGCGGCCCTGGGGCAAAAGGACGGCAAGCTGCACTACGCCAAGACCGAACCTGGCAAGCCCACCGCCGAGCTGATCCCCGCCATCTTTGAGGACACGCTCAAGAGCATGGACGAGTTGGTGCCCAAAAGAATGCGCTGGGGCAGCGGCGACGAGACGTTTGTGCGACCCGTGTCCTGGCTGGTGGCGCTGTGGGGGGGCGACGTGGTGCCGCTCGCCCGCTTCGGCCTGCACAGCGGCAGGCTCAGCTACGGCCATCGCTTTCACGCGCCGGAGGCCGTCCCGCTGAGCGCACCGGCAGACTATGAGACCCGGCTGAAAGCCGCGCGCGTCTGGGCACAGGTCAGCAGCCGCAAGGCTGAAATCCGCCGGCAGATCGAAGCCGAAGCCGCCAAGCTGGGCGGCCACGCTCGCATCACCGAAGATCTGCTCGATGAGGTCACTGCATTGGTGGAATGGCCCGTGGTGATTGCTGGGCGCATGGAGCCGCGTTTCATGGAGCTGCCGCCCGAAGTGATCGTGGCCACGGTGGAGACGAATCAGCGCTACTTCACGGTATTCGAGGATGCGGCGCACACCCGCCTCAAACCCGTGTTCATCACCATCGCCAACATCGAATCACGCGATGTGTCCCAGATCATCGAAGGCAACGAGCGCGTGGTGCGGCCTCGTCTTTCTGATGCGATGTTTTTTTGGGAGCAGGACAAGAAGCAGCCGTTTGCGAGCTATCGCAGCAAGCTGGTCAGCGCGACCTACCAGAAAGAGCTGGGCACGATTGATGCGCGCGTCGATCGTATTCAGACGATTGCCTTGCGTTTCTCCGCTGCCATTGGTGCTGATGGCGGGGTGGTTTCGGAAGCAGCCTCGCTTTGCAAAAACGATCTCGTCACCAAGATGGTGTTCGAGTTTCCCGAACTGCAAGGTCTGATGGGCGGCTATTACGCCGCCGCAGCTGGAGTATCGAAGCAGATCAGCAGCGCCATCCGCGAGCACTACCTGCCGGTCCAGCAAGGCACGCCGATCCCTTCGACGCGTGAAGGGCAGCTGCTCGCCTTGGCCGACAAGCTCGACCAGTTGGCGGGCATCTTCGCCATCGGCCAGAAGCCCACCGCCAGCAAAGATCCGTATGCCCTGCGCCGCGCCGCCAATGGCGTGCTGCGCATCTGTATCGAAGGCGAGCTGGCCTTGAATGTCGCGGAGCTTCTGCAATATGCGCTCGAAACGCAGCCCACCGGCAAGAAGGACCCGGCTACGCATACCGAGTTGGTCGAATTCGTGATGGAGCGCCTGCGCAGTCTGCCAGTTGCTGCGCTGGGGCTGGTCGAAGTTTTTGAGGCTGTGAAAGCTAAAGGGACCACTTCTCCGTTGGACTTCGTGCGTCGCATCGATGCTCTTAAAGTCTTTATGTCTCTACCAGCCAGCACCAATTTGGCAGCAGCCCACAAGCGAATCCGCAACATCCTCAAGCAGGCCGGCGATGTCGGTGTGGCCATCGACGCCAAACTGTTCGAGCACGACGCCGAGCGCACACTGTTCGCGGCGATGAACGCGCTTGATCTCGAAGGCGACTACACCGCACAGCTCACGCAGCTCGCTACGCTGCGCGAGCCGGTGGATGCCTTCTTCACCGCCGTCATGGTCAACGCCGATGACGCGGCGGTGCGCAGCAATCGCCTGGCGCTGCTGGCAAGGCTCGATCAGCGGTGCCGCAGCGTCGCCGACATCTCGCTGCTGCCGGGATGAACGCCGCCATGAAGTGGGTGATTCTCGACCGCGATGGCGTGGTGAACCACGACTCGCCCAACTACATCAAGTCCGCTGCCGAGTGGCAGCCCATCGCGGGCAGCCTGGAGGCCATCGCGCGGCTGACGCAGGCGGGGTGGCGGGTTTGCCTGGCCACCAATCAGGCAGGGCTGGGGCGCGGGCTGTTCGACTACGACGCCTTTGCGGGCATGAACGCCAAGCTGCAGAAAATGGTGGCCGAACGGGGCGGACGCATCGACGCCATCGCCTTCGCACCCGAGCACCCTGACCACGCCACCGAGATGCGCAAGCCGAATCCCGGCATGCTGAAGGACCTCGCACGGCGGCTGGGTGTCAGCCCCGAGGGCCAGTGGTTCATTGGCGATTCGGTGGCCGACCTGGGTGCAGCGCGCGCGGCGGGCATGCGCCCGGCGCTGGTCCGCACCGGGAATGGTGCCGCCACCGTGCTGCGGCCAGAGGCCGAGGGTGTGCCGGTGTTTGATGATCTCGCGGCTTTCGTGAGCCATCTGCTGGCGGTCTGACCCTCGCTTTTGACAGCCTACGGCGTGCACCCGCACGCTTCTGCCATGCGATTTTTCACCCCCCGTTGGATGCTGGCCCTCGCCGGTCTCGTGCTGCTGGCGCTGTGCGCCTGGTGGGGCCTGGGTTTGCAGCGCGATCTGCGCGCGCCGCCGGTCAGGGATCGCCAGGCGTTTACAGGCAGCAATACCTGCCTTTCATGCCACGCCGACCATCATGCGAGCTGGAAGCGCACCTATCACCGCACCATGACGCAGGAGGCCTCGGCCCGGAGCGTTCAGGGGCGCTTCGATGGTCAGGTGGTCAATGCCTGGGGGGTGCCGGTGCGGCCGGTGCAGCGCGATGGCAAGTATCTGTTCGAGTACCTCGCCCCCGATTCGCAGACCGTGAGGGCAACGGTGCAGGTGGATCGTACCGTCGGCAGCCATCGCTACCAGCAATACCTGAGCAAGGATGCCGACGGTCGTTATGCGCGGATGCATCTGATCTGGCACAACGGCGACCAGCGCTGGGTGCATTACAACGGCGCGTTTCTCTACGACGACCATCAGGGTTTCAACCAGCACGCGGCGGTGTGGAACCCCAATTGCATCTTCTGCCACAACACGGGGGTGAATCCCGGCATCACCAACGAGGCGGCGCTGCTGCAGCGCGCCATGCAGGGTGAGCGCTTCAACTACCTCAATGCAGCGCACTGGGAGTCCACGGTTGCCGAACTCGGTATCGCCTGTGAAAGCTGCCACGGCCCCGGGGCCACCCATGCTGACGCCAACCGCAACCCGCTGCGGCGCTACTGGCTGCACTTCACGCAGTCCGCGGACACCACCATCACCAACCCGAAACGGCTCACGCCGGTGCGCAGCGCCGAGGTCTGCGGGCAATGCCACGGCCAGCGGCAGCCCGCCAGGCTGGAGATGGCCAGCGAATGGCTGCGCAGCGGCCCCAGCTATCGCGCCGGCGATGTGCTGGCCGAGCACGTCTCGCTGGTGCAGCAGGACACGGTGCCGACGGCAGGCGACCCCAACCTGTTTCGTCTCCGGTTCTGGAAAGACGGCACACCGCGTCTCTCGGCCTACGAGCTGCAAGGCTTGCAGCAGTCCACCTGCTACACCCAAGGCGGGGCGACCTGCATCGGCTGCCATGAGGCGCACGGCGGCACACCGGCGGGGATGATCAGCGAGGAGAATCGCGCGGGCGCTTCGTGTGTCGGCTGCCATCAGGATGCTGCCGCAGTGCCCGCCCACGCGGCGCATGCCAAGGCCAGCCCAGCGACCAACTGTGTCGACTGCCACATGCCCAAGATGGTCTACGGCGTGATGGAGATCCACCGCACGCACCGCATCCGGGTGCCGGATCCGGCTGCAGCGGCTGGCAATCAGCAGCCGGATGCCTGCACGACCTGCCACGGCAATCGCAGCGCCGGCTGGGCAGCCGCCGCGATCAGCCATTGGCGCAGCGAGCCAGTCCCGGCAACCGGGGCGGATGAGATGCCCGAGAACCTGCGCCAACTCTTCGGCGGCGACCCCGTGCAGCGTGCGGTGGCGGCCAAGCTGGCGGCGTCCGACACCACTGCGCTCAACTCCGCCGAGCGCCTTGCGCAACTCCCGCTGTTGCTGGCGGCGATGGAAGATGGCTATCCCGCCGTGCGCCGGTTTGCACAGCAATCGCTGCGCGTCACGGCCGACAAGCTGGGGCTACCGCGTCTGGTCGAAGCCTCGCAGGGCTTTGATTTCATCGGCCCGCCCGCAGAGCGGGCCGCGGCCTTGCAGACCATCCGTGCTGCCGCGCCGCCGCTGACGGCCGCCGCGGACCGCTGGGGCGGGCTGCTCAATGCAGATGGCAGCGCCAATGCGGCGGCACTCGCGAGGCTGCGAGCACAGGCCGACACCACGGCCATCAACATCGGCGAGTGAATCCACCGGAACCCTTCATGGCCCGCAACAACACCCCATCCGTCGCCAGCGCCGCAGACCGCGCCGCCGCCCAGAGCCTGCGCTACGGCTTTACGGCGCTGCTGCTGTTCGTGGCAGGCGGGCTGAGCCTGGAGTTTCTGCATCTCATCAAGGCCCCCTGGTATCTGGAATCGCATCTGCGCCGCGAGCTGTGGGTGCTCGCACATGCGCATGGCGCGCTGCTGGCCCTGTTCAATCTGGCCTATGCGGCGCTGTTGCCGCGCATTGCCGCAGCGGCGAGCGCCGGTGTCTGGCTGCGCTACGGTGCGGCTTTGGTGCCGGCGGGGTTCTTTCTGGGCGGGATCGGCAATAGCGAGGGCGATCCCTCTGTATTGATCGTGCTGACACCAGTGGGTGCAGTGGCGATACTGATCGCTCTGGTGCTGTGTGTCAGGGCGGCGTGGTCGGAAAACTAGTTTCTACCGGGCTGTCCTTGACGTGACCGTGCTGATTCGCACCCGCCCAGTTCAACACATCCACTACGGTCCGGCGCGTCCGCAGACGGCGTAATCCTCGCGCCGCCGTTCGATCTCTACACCCACTGTCTTGGCCGCGGGCACCGCACCGGGTTTGCTCACGCTCAGCCGCAGGCTGGTGATGGGGAACAGCTCGAACAAGCGGCGCGCGGCAGTCTCGGCGAAGGTTTCGAGCAGCTGGAACTGCTGTTCGTCGACCAGCGCGAGCAGGGTGGTGCAGACCGCGTGGTAGTCCAGCGCATCGCGGATGTTGTCGCTGGCGGCAGCCTCGCGGGTGTCTGCGCCGAGGTCGAGATCGAGGATCAGCGGCCGACGGATGTGGTGCTCCCAGGCGTTGACACCGATGTGGGTCTGGATTTCCAGGGAGCGGATGAAGACTTTGTCCATTGTGGAGTGGGCAGTGCGGATTGCGATGCGGCCGAGTCTACGCGCTGACAGGCCGCAATTCCGTCAGCGGCCAGCGTGCCCGCGTGGGAAACCCCTGCAGGGCGGCTTGACCTTCGCCGCGACGCATCCAGCCGGCGTAGGCAATCATGGCGGCGTTGTCGGTGCAGAACTCGCGACGCGGAAAGAACACCGCTCCACTGCGCTGCGCGGCCAGCGCCTGCAAGCGCTCGCGCAGTCGCAGGTTGGCACCCACGCCACCGGCAACCACGAGGGTGCGATGGCCGGTGGCATCCAGCGCGCGGGCGCACTTGATCGCCAGGGTTTCGGTGACGGCATCCTCGAAGCCACGGGCCAGATCGGCCTTGGTCTGCGAGTCGGCCTCGCGCGGCAGGGCGGTGAGCACGGCGGTCTTCAGGCCCGAAAAGCTGAAGTCGAGGCCGGGTCGGTCGGTCATGGGGCGCGGAAACTTGAACCGGCCGGGCCGTCCCCGCTCGGCAAGGCGGGCCAGCTCCGGGCCGCCGGGGTAGGGCAGCCCGAGCAGCTTGGCGGTCTTGTCAAAGGCCTCGCCCACGGCGTCGTCCAGGCTCTCGCCCAGCAGCACGTAACGGCCGATGCCCTGCACCTCCACCAGCAAGGTATGGCCGCCCGAGACCAGCAGGGCGACGAAGGGGAATGCTGGCGCGGGGTTTTCCAGCATCGGCGCCAGCAGGTGGCCTTCCATGTGGTGGATGCCGATCAGCGGCACATCAAGCGCGGCGGCAAGGCCGGCTGCCGCTGCCGCGCCCACCATGAGCGCGCCGATCAGCCCAGGGCCTGCGGTGTAGGCGATGCCGCCCAGGTCTGCGGGCTTCAATCCGGCCTCGGCGAGCACCGTGCGGATCAGCGGTAGCACGCGGGTGACGTGGTCGCGAGAGGCGAGTTCAGGCACCACGCCGCCATATTCGGCGTGCAGCTTGATCTGCGAGTGCAGCGTGTGTGCCACGAGGCCCGATGCGCCATAAACGGCCACAGCGGTTTCGTCGCAGGAGGTCTCCACGGCCAGCACGGGTCGGGTATCGAGGGAGCAGGGCATGGCGCTATTGTCTCAAGCCGCAGGCGGCCACGCTTTGCACCGGCCAAAAAATACGCATAGAATCGCGGCCCTTTCGCCCCGACGGCTAAGTCGAGGCACCAAAACCGACGTCCCGCTTGGGCGTCTTAACCCCCGAGAGTCGAGTAGCCCATGCCTGAAGTCCGCGTCCGCGATAACGAACCGTTTGAAGTGGCTGTCCGCCGTTTCAAGCGCACCTGCGAAAAAGCCGGCGTCCTCACCGACGTCCGCAAGAAAGAGTTCTTCGAGAAGCCCAGCATGGAGCGTAAGCGCAAGCGCGCTGCTGCCGTGAAGCGGCAGGAAAAGAAGGTGCTGCGCGAAACCGCACGCCAGACGCGCCTCTACTAAGCCGAGCGGCTTCGTAGTCAAAAGCCTGCGCTGGCGACAGCGCGGGCTTTTTTGTTTCACCCTTACTGAAGAGCTACGACATGACTGACCTCAAGACCCGCATCACTGAAGACGTGAAGACCGCCATGAAGGCGGGCGAAAAAGAGCGCGTTTCGCTGCTGCGCATGCTCACTGCCGAGCTCAAGCAGCGCGAAGTCGTCGAGCAGATCGAGCTCACCGATGCGGCCGTCATCACCGCCATCGAGAAGATGCTGAAGCAGCGCAAGGACTCCGAGCAACAGTTCCGCGCCGCAGGCCGCACCGAGTTGGCCGACAAGGAAGCCGGCGAAATCGCCCTGCTGATGACCTATCTGCCGGCGCAGCTCTCGGATGCCGAACTCGACGCCATCCTGGTTGCCACCATCGCCGAGACCGGTGCTGCCGGTCCCAAGGACATGGGCAAGGTGATGGGCGCGATCAAGCCCAAGGTGGCCGGCAAGACCGATATGGGCGCGCTCTCCGCCAAGATCAAAGCGAAGCTGAGCTGAGGGCTCGCTAGACTGCGGTTATGGCTGGCCGCATCCCCGATAGCTTCATCCAGGACCTGCTCGCGCGCACCGATATCGTCGAGGTGATCGGGCAGCGGGTGGAGTTGAAGCGTGCGGGCAAGGAGTTCAAGGGTCTTTCGCCCTTCTCCAACGAGAAGTCGCCTTCGTTTTTCGTGTCACCCGCCAAGCAGATGTTCTTTGATTTTTCGTCGGGCAAGAACGGCACCGTCATCAGCTTCTTGATGGACTATGACCGCTTGAGCTTCGTTGAAGCGGTGGAGGAACTGGCGCAGCGCGCAGGCGTGGACGTGCCACGCGAGGGCGGTGGTTTTGACCAGCGGTTGGTGTTGGAAGGCCCGCTGGATGCGCTGGCCGCTGCCGAGCGGTTCTTCAGGGATCAGCTGAAGAAAAGCGAGCCCGCCAAGGACTATCTGAAGAAGCGGGGCGTCAACGGCGAGACGGCCAAGCTGTTTGGCATCGGCTTGGCGCCGGAGTCCTGGGATGCACTGACGCGTCTGTTTCCGGACCCGCGCCATGCGCTGGAGGCGGGACTGTTGATTGAGCGGGAAGGGCGTGAGGGGGTGTACGACCGCTTCCGAAACCGCATCATGTTCCCCATTCGCGACACCCGTGGTCGGGTGATTGGTTTTGGCGGTCGCACGCTGGCGAACGATCCCGCGAAATACCTCAACTCGCCCGAGACCCCGCTGTTCCACAAGGGTCGCAACCTCTACGGGCTTTACGAAGCCAAGCAGTCGGCCAAGGCGGCACTGCCCTACCTGATCGTCGTCGAGGGCTACATGGATGTGGTGATGCTGGCCCAGCATGGCGTGCCGCTGGCGGTAGCGACGCTGGGCACGGCCACCACGCACGAGCATCTGACGCTGCTGTTCAAGCAGACCAGCCAGGTGGTGTTCTGCTTCGATGGCGATCGCGCTGGCCGCGCTGCAGCCTGGCGGGCGCTGGAGCAGGCATTGCCGGAGGTTCACGGCACGCGGGAATGTCGTTTCCTGTTCCTGCCGGATGGACACGATCCCGATACCTATGTGCAGCAGATCGGTGCGGAGGCTTTTCGGGCGCTGGTGCAAAAGGCCGAGCCATTGACCGAGTTCCTGTTGGCCGAGCTGAAAAAACAGGTGGATATGGCCACCCGCGAGGGTAAAGCCAAGCTCGCCAATCTCGCCAAGCCTTACCTGGCCAAGCTGCCCGAGGGGCCGCTGCGCTCGCTGTTGCAGGAGGATCTGGCGACACTCACCGGCCTGCGCTGGTCGGTGATCGAGTCACTGGCGCCAGTGGCCGAGTTGGAAGAGTCAGCCGTTGCAGTGCCTTTGCAGCCCGCTCGCACAGACCCTGCTGCTCGCCTGCCGCGCCGTGCACTGCGCATTTTGCTGGAAGAGCCGCATCTCGCTGTCCGTGCCCAGCATGTGCAGCAAATCGCACTGGCCCCGCTGCCGGGAGCGGCCGCTTTGGCCGAGGCCATCGAGTTTTTTCAGGAGCATCCGGGCTACCGTGCCGCCCAGCTTGAGCATGCCTGGGCGGGTACCCCCAAGGGCGTAGCGCTGCGACGGCTGGTGGCGGAGCCGCTGGAGCTTGAATCGGCCGGGCTGGAGGCCCAGTTTCTCGCGGTGCTCAAGAGCCTGCGAGAGCGCGCGATCAAGGCCCAGTTCGATGGCCTGATGCAGCAGCGGGATGAGGATGGCAAGTTGAGCGAGGCCAACCAGCAGGAGGCATTGGCGCTTCAGGCCGCCCTGGCGGCCATCAAGTCCGGGACGGCCTGAAAAATCAGCCTCCTAAGGGCCAAAAAACCGGAATCAGGACGCTGAAAAGCGGCTTGCAAAGCTGGATTTTGGGCAAACAAACCCCATAACCATTAAACTGTACGGTTCCCGCCGGTGTCACTAGCGCATCGCCAAGAACACCATTCTGTTGTCCGTGGATTGAATAATGAGCAAACCTGCAAAAGCCCCCCAGAAAGTCTTCAAGGTCATCAAGGCCGCCGACCAGCAGAGCCAGATCAAGAAGCTGATCGCCTTCGGCAAGGAAAAGGGCTTTCTCACCTACGCCGAAGTCTCCGACCATCTGGTTGATCTCTCGGATGCCGAGCAGATCGACGATGTGATCGTGATGATTCAGGGTATGGGCATCCAGGTGCATGACGAGGCGCCGGATACCGAAACCCAGCTGTTCACCGAGCCCACCGTCGTCGCCGGCGAAGACGACGAGGAAGCGGCCGAAGAAGCTGCCGCTACGCTGGCCGCGCTGGATGACCAGTTTGGCCGTACCACCGACCCGGTGCGTATGTATATGCGCGAGATGGGCGCGGTGGAATTGCTCGATCGCGAGGGCGAAATCCGCATCGCCAAGCGCATCGAGGAAGGCCTGATCGAAGCCATGTATGCCATGGCCCAGTACCCCGAAACGGTGGCAATCCTGCTCGAAGCCTACGACCAGGCCAAGGCGGGCAAGAAGCGCCTGGCCGAGGTGGTCGTGGGCTTCTTCGACCCCAACGCGCCGGTGATTCCGCCAGAAGCCGTGGCCGCCATCGTCGAGGAGGAAATCGCTGAAGTCGAAGGCGCAGGCTCCGATGAGGACGAGGAAAAAGTCGACACCGGCCCGGACCCGGTGCTCTGCGCCGAGAATTTTGCCGAGCTGCAGCAGCTGTTCGACAAGGCCTGGAGCGCGCTCGAAAAGATCGGTTCGGGTGACAAGAAGACCGAAAAACTACGCGCGGCGCTCGCGGATCATCTGATGACCTTCCGCCTGTCGCCGAAGATCGTCGATGAAATCACCAACAACCTGCGCGACAAGATCGACCAGGTGCGCACCATCGAGCGCGGCATCATGCGGATCTGCGTGCATGAGGCGGGTATGGATAAGTCCGAGTTCCTGCAGCGCTATCGCGATGCGGGTCCCACCGACATCGACTGGATCGACAAGGCCATTGCGGCCAAGCGCAAGTACTCCGCCACGCTCAAAAGCAAGCGTGACGACATCGCCAAGATGCAGGAAGCCCTGCACCTGATGGAGGGCGACAACCTCATCACCATCGATGAGATCAAGGACATCTACCGTCGCATGACCGTGGGTGAGGCCAAGGCCCGTCGCGCGAAGAAGGAAATGGTGGAAGCCAACCTTCGCCTGGTGATCTCGATTGCCAAGAAGTACACCAACCGCGGCCTGCAGTTCCTCGATCTGATCCAGGAAGGCAACATCGGCCTGATGAAGGCTGTGGACAAGTTCGAGCACCGTCGCGGCTTCAAGTTTTCGACCTACGCCACCTGGTGGATTCGCCAGGCCATCACCCGCTCGATCGCCGATCAGGCCCGCACCATCCGCATCCCGGTGCACATGATCGAGACGATCAACAAGCTCAACCGCATCTCGCGCACGATGATCCAGGAAATGGGCCGCGAGCCCACGCCCGAGGAACTGGCCGTGCGCATGGAGATGCCGGAGGACAAGATCCGCAAGGTGATGAAGATCGCGAAGGAGCCGATCTCGATGGAAACCCCCATCGGCGACGACGACGATTCGCACCTCGGCGATTTCATCCCCGACGATCAGGCTGTCTCACCGCTGGAGACCGCGACGTCGGTGTCGCTGGCGGAGGCCACGCACGAGATTCTCGCCAGCCTCACGCCGCGCGAGGCCAAGGTGCTGCGCATGCGCTTCGGCATCGATATGACCACCGACCACACGCTGGAAGAAGTCGGCAAGCAGTTCGACGTCACCCGCGAGCGCATCCGCCAGATCGAAGCCAAGGCGCTACGCAAGCTGCGCCATCCCTCGCGCGCCAACTATCTGCGGTCGTTTCTCGACGAGTGATTTTTTAGAGGCGCAGCGCCGCAGCGCTGAGAAAATCACGGTGTGCGAGCATTGGGTTCGATAAAGCCGGCGTAAACAAAAAGCCCCGCAGTGCGGGGCTTTTTGTTGCGATCAGCCTTACAGGCCGAAGCTGAAGCGGCCACCTAGCGTGTAACGGTCGGTGCCATCACCAAACTCATAGCTGCCGATGGCGCCGAAAGCTGGCGTGATGTTGAACACCGCGCCGATCAGGCCAGTGGACTCGTTGTTGTCGAAGATTTTCTCGAAGCGGTAGCCACCGTTGATTTCGAGCGCCGGAAGCACCTGCGCGCGGGCAATGCCCTGCACGAAATAGCCGGTATCGTCGTTGTTGTCCGGTGTGGCGGCGGCACCGACGCCCTTGTATTTGAACTTGCCGAACGAGGCACCACCGCCGGCATTCAGGTGCAGGCGTTCGTTCACGGGAATGATCAGGCCCAAGCCGACGCGGCCGGAGTTGTAATCGGCCTTGGTCCCTGCACGGGTGTCAGATTCCAGAAAGCGATAGTCGCCAAAAACGAACAGGTTGTCGGTGAACTTGCCCGAAGCGGCGAGACTGAAGCCATCGTAGTCGTAGTCGTCGGCATTGCCGTCTTCGAGCGTTGCCTTGGTGTAGCCGCCCTCGAGATAGTTGTACGAGAGGCCCTGTGCCAGGCTGGACAGCGGCAAGGCGGCCAGTGCGCCGACCATGAGCAAGGGCTTGATGATTTTCATTGTTGAATCTCCATAAGGTTGGGTTGATGCCACGGTGCTGGCCTGCAAGTCCGCCAACAACGGCCCTCTGATACCGTGGTGTTCTCTATTCAAGACAGTGCGCGTGAGCGGGAGATGAACGATGGTGCGATCGGTGATGGCGGTGATGGTGGCGGCGTTCAGTGGTGCTGCCGCGGCGGAATCAGCGCAGGTCTATGGCTTTATTGGGGGGTGGAGCTACGACATCAAAGGCACATACACCAACACGCAGGACCTCGACTTGCAGGATGATCTGGGTCTCAAGTCCACCGCCCGACAGGATTACGTCATGGGCTACCGACCCGCAGGCCTTGGCTGGCTGCCCGCGCTGGAACTGGGCTACAACCGCATTGCGGCGGATGGCCGCCAGCAGTTCTCCCTGCTGCCCGTCGGGGGTGTGCTGCCGCCGGCGACCGATGTGGTGGTGGAGGATCGAACCAACGTCAACGACTTCGAGTTGACCGCACGCTGGCCCTGGCAACTGGGGGCCTTCAGGTTGCTCGGGGGCTTCACCCTGACCAACCTCAAGGGCAGCGTCACGGCAGCCGATGAGAGCACTGGCCAGCAGCAGACCCAGAACATCAACGAGACGTTTCCGCAGCTCAGCGTTGCTGTCGAATGGCAGCCTTTGGAGGCGCTGCGCTTCGCCCTGAGCGGAGACTATGTGACCTACAGCGGTAACCGCGCAGACGAACTGGAGGCGAAGCTGCTGTGGAAGGTGCTGGGCCCCGTCGGCATCGAGGCAGGTTACCGGCAGCGCCGCTACAAGATTGCCGATGCGGTCAACAAGCTGGATGCCCGCGTGGCCGGCATACGGCTGGGCGTGGTGATGGAAATTCCGCTATAGCCTCTGCGCACAACAAAAATCCCGACAGAGGCTTGGCGCGCTCGGCCGGGATCGGGTGCTTCGTGTCGACGCTTCAGGGCTTCAGGTTGCCATGCACGCTGGGCGTGTAGAGCGGGCCCTGCTGGGCCGAGAACCAAGCCGCAAGTGCCTTGATCTCCTGGTTGGTGAGGTTGGCGGCCTGCGCGCCCATGATGGCGTTCTTGCGGGCGCCGCTGCGGTAATCCTTGAGCGAATGCTCCAGATAGTCGGCGTACTGACCAGCCAGGCTGGGATACATACCGATGTTGCTCACGCCGACCTCACCGTGGCAGGCGGCACAGGTGGTGGCTTTTTCCGGCTTGGTCAGCTCGGGCGCTGCGCTGGCCGGCACGGCAAGGGCAAGCAGGGCCAGGGCGGGGAGAATGCGGGTCATGATGGTCTGCGCGCTCATGGGTGGGCCGGGGCCTTGGCGAGATAGGCGGCGATATCGTCGATATCCTGATCGGTCATCGAAGCCGCCTGCGCGCGCATCGTGAGGTGCGGACGCTTGCCTTCACGGTATTCCTTCAAGGCCGCCACGATGTATTCGGGGTGCTGGCCGCCGAGGCGGGGCACGCGGTAGGTCGGGTAAGCATTGTTGTAGTTGGGGATGCCGTGGCAGCCCATGCAGGTGTTGGCCTTGACGCGGCCCGCTTCGACGTCGCCGGCAGCTTGGGCGCTGGCAGCAAAGGCGAGGGCAAGGGCGGCGAGGACAGCGCGGCGCGCGGTCAACATCGTTGAATCTCCGTTAAAACTGAACACTGTTTGGACCCGATTGAGACGGTGCCGACCTTGATTGCTACAGGCCTGTGCTCCATCGCTAGCCGCCTATGGTCACGGAAAACCGCCCTTTGCGTCAATGAATTGCGATCACCGGGCGCGGGCCTCGCAAAGGCACGCTGGAGAGTCGACGGTGGCGATATAGTGCCGCCGTTCCCACTGCGCCAAGAAGATTTCCCATGCACATCCCTGTCACGGGCTTTGCCGCCGCCGTCTGCGGCCTGTTGCTGCTGTTTCTGGCCGTGCGGGTGTCGATGTTGCGGCTTCATCATCGGGTAGCGCTGGGTGATGGGGGCATCTCGGAGTTGACCCGTGCCATTCGCACCCATGCCAACACGGTGGAGCAAGTACCGATCTTCCTTGTTCAGTGCGCCTGCTACGAGATCTATCTCGGTGCTGGTCCGTTTCTGATGGGTCTGGTCGGTGCCTTCCTGCTGGCGAGACTGCTGTTTGCTTGGGGGCTGTCCCGCGCCACGCTTTCGCTGCCGCGCCGCTTCGGTGCCGGCCTCACCTACCTCGCGCAGTTGCTGCTGTCGATTGGCCTGCTGACGCAGGTCGTCACGACCTTCATCTAGCCATGGCGAGCCGGAAGAAGGCGGGCGCGGGCGAGACGGTCGCGGCGGTCGATCTCGGTTCCAACAGCTTTCACATGCTGGTGGCGCGCGAGGATGGTGGTCAGTTGCAGATCGTCGATCGCCTGCGCGATGCCGTGCGCCTGGCTGCTGGCCTCGATAGCGACCGGCACCTGAGCCCTGAGGCGCAGGCCCGTGCGCTGGCCTGTCTCACGCGCTTTGGCGAGCGGCTGCGCGGCGTGCCGGGTGCGCGCGTGCGCGTGGTCGGCACCAGCACATTGCGGCGCATGGTGGATGGCCAACGCTTTCTCGAAGCGGCAGAGCGTGCGCTGGGCCATGACATAGAGACCATCTCGGGCGTGGAAGAGGCGCGGCTGGTGTATTCCGGCGTCACCCATGGCATGGGCCGCGCCACCCCCCGACGACTGGTGGTCGACATCGGCGGTGGCTCCACCGAACTCATCATCGGCAGTCGCGACGAGCCCAAGCTGATGGAATCGGTTGCGCTCGGCTGCGTGGTGCACACCAACAAGTTCTTTGCCGATGGCGAGATCACCCGGGCTCGCTTCCGGCAGGCGCGTCTGGCGGCGCGGGTCGAGCTGGAGTTTCTGGAGCGTCGCTATCGTGAAGCGGGCTGGGATGTCGCCATCGGCGCCTCCGGCACCATCCGCGGCGCCTGGCGGGTGATGATGGGCCAGGGCTGGACCGACGAGCGCATCACCCGTGAAGCGCTGGAGAAAACCGTCACCCTTCTCGTGCAGACCGGTCGCGTCGAGCGCATTGATTTCCCCGGTCTGCGCGAAGATCGCCGACCCGTGTTCGTGGGTGGTCTGGCGGTGCTGGCGGGCGTGTTCGATGCCCTCGAAATCCGCGAGATGCAGACCAGCGAATACGCCCTGCGCGAGGGTTTGGTTTATGACCTCCTCGGCCGCCTCGACAACCGCGACGTGCGTGCCGCGGCGGTTGCCGCCACCGCTCGCCGCTACGGGGTTGATGCCGCCCATGCCGGCGCGGTGGAGCGCACCAGCCTCAAGGCGCTGGCGCAGGTGGCGGCCGGATGGGAGCTGCCACGCGCGCTCTCCGCCACGCTGCTCGGCTGGGCGGCCACGCTGCATGAGATCGGCCTGGTGATCGCCCACGACAACCACCACAAGCACGGCGAATACATCCTCGCCAATGGCGACCTGCGCGGCTTCTCGCTCACCGATCAGCGGCTGCTGGCGGCGCTGGTTCGCCTGCATCGCGGCAAGTTTTCGGATAGCGCCTGGAAGGACCTGCCCGCCGAGTGGCGTGAGCCGATCCAGCGGCTGGCCGTGCTGCTGCGATTGTCCGTGCTGCTGCACCGCTCCCGCAGCCCGGGCATCCGGCTGCCGTTCGCGCTGACAGCGTTGCGGCGCGGGCTGGATGTGCGCTTCCCCGAAGGCTGGCTCGCCAAGCACCCGCTCACCGGGGCTGACCTCGCGCAGGAGGCGGAATACCTCGCGGCCTCCGGCTGGCGTCTGCGCTACGCCTGAGCGCCTTTCACTTCTTCTTGCGCGCGGTCTTGGCCACGCGGGGCAGCAGCGAGGGGGAGGACTTGGCATTGTCGGGCTCGTCGGCGCCGGTCAGTTGCTCCAAAAGCTTGATCTGTACTGGCTTGCCGCCGCCGGGCACGCGTGAGTAGCTGCCGTCGTCCTTCAACACCCAGCTTTGCGCGGTGTCGCCGAGATAGCCCATGAGCTGGTCGATGACCTGTCCTCGGATTTTCTTGTCGATGAGCGGAAAGGCGATTTCGACGCGGCGAAACAGATTGCGCTCCATCCAGTCGGCGCTGGAAAGATACACCTCGGCATCGACTCCCGCGTTCTCGAAATAGAACACGCGGTGGTGCTCCAGAAAGCGCCCGATCACCGAGTGCACGCGGATGTTCTCCGACAGGCCCTTCACACCGGGCCGCACGCTGCACATGCCGCGCACGATGAGGTCCACCTTCACGCCGGCATTGGAGGCCGCGTAGAGCTTGCTGATCATCTCGGGCTCCACCAGGCCGTTCATCTTGGCCACGATGCGCGCAGGCTTGCCAGCCTTGGCGTGCGCCATCTCGCGGTCGATCTTGGCGTGCATGCCGCTCACCATGGTGAACGGGGACTGCATGAGGCGATGCAGCTTGGTCACCTTGCCGAGGCTGGTGAGTTGCAGGAATACCGTGTGCACGTCGCGGCAGATCTCCACATCCGCCGTCATCAGGCCGTAGTCGGTGTAGATGCGGCTGGTGCGCGGGTGGTAGTTGCCAGTGCCCAGATGCACGTAGTTCTTGAGCTTGCCGGCATTGGGGCCGTCGGTTTCGCGGCGCACGATCAGCATCATCTTAGCGTGGGTCTTGTAGCCGACCACGCCGTAGACCACATGTGCGCCGACCTCCTGCAAGCGTTCGGCAAGGTCGATGTTGTCGGCTTCGTCGAAGCGGGCCCGCAGCTCGACGATGACGGTGACTTCCTTGCCGTTGCGCGCCGCCTGCACCAGGGCGTCGACGACCGGGGACTTCGCGCCCGTACGATAGAGGGTCTGCTTGATGGCCAGCACGGCCGGGTCTTTCGCGGATTGCCGCAGCAGCTCCACCACCGGCGTGAACGAGTCGTAGGGATGGTGCAGCAAACGGTCCTGCTCGCGGATGGCGGCAAAAAGGTCGCCCTGGCTCCACTTCGGCAGCTTCTGCGTGAACGGCGGGTACTTGAGGTCTGGCCGCTCGATCATCTCCGGCACCGGCATCAGACGCATGAGGTTTACCGGCCCGTTGCAGCGGTAGATGTCGGCCTCGCTGAGTTGCAGCACTTCCATCAGGAACTGCTGCATTTCCATCGGGCAGTTGTGGGCGATTTCCAGGCGCACCGTGTCGCCCCACTGGCGCTGCTCTAGCGAGTCTTCCAGCTCTTCCAGCAGGTCTTCCGCCTCTTGTTCGTCGACCAGCAAGTCAGAATTGCGGGTGACGCGGAACTGGTAACAGCCCGAGGCCTCCATGCCCGGAAACAGCTCATCCACATAGGCGTGGATCACCGAGGACAGGAACACGAAATCATCCGCACCATCGCTGACTTTCTTCGGGATCCGGATCAGCCGCGGCAGCGCGCGGGGCGCCTGCACCACCGCGAGCTTGGCCTCGCGGCCGAAGGCATCCTTGCCGGAGAGCGAGACGATGAAGTTGAGCGACTTGTTGAGCAGGCGCGGAAAGGGGTGCGCCGGGTCGAGACCGATCGGCGACAGCACCGGCAGCAGTTCGGTCAAAAAGAAATTCTTCAGCCAGGCATAGACCTCGGGCGTCCAGGCCGTGCGGCGCAAAAAGCGGATGCCTGCCTTCTCCAACTCGGGCACCACCACGTCGTTGAAGGCGTGGTACTGCTCCTCGACGAGGGCATGTGCCTCCTTGTTGATGGCAGCGAAGAGCTGCGTTGGCGTCAGGCCGTCCGGGGTGCGTACCAGGCTGCCTGACTTCATCATCTGCTTGATGCCGGCCACGCGAATCTCGAAGAACTCGTCGAGATTGCTTGATGCGATGCAAAGAAAGCGCAGGCGTTCCAGCAGCGGCACAGACTCGTCCAGCGACTGTGCCAGCACCCGGCGGTTGAATTGCAGCAGCGAGATTTCGCGGTTGAGAAACTCGGTGGCGGGCTTGGTGCTCATGCGGTCTTGCCGGTCGGTGAAGGCGAAGCGTGCAGTAAATGGCGGATTTGGGTCAGAACGATGACAGGCTCAGCCTGCTGAGACGCGCAGCGATTTTTCCAGACGCAGGCCGTCGGCCCCGTCTTCGTAATAGTTTTTCAGGGTCGCCACCGGCACGTAGCCACGCCGTGCGTAAAGCGCGCGTGCTGCGACGTTGTCCGTGCGTACTTCGAGTCGCAGGCGGCTGCGGCCGCAGTCCCGGGTGGCACGTTCGGCCGCGGCCACGAGGCGATCGCCCAGCCCTTGTCCGCGGGCTGTCGGCGCCACCACGACGGAATACACCCGCCCAAAGTCGGCCCCGCGGCGCAGCAGCAGAATCAGATCACCCACCACGGCCTTGCCCTGCACGGCCACCCAGAGCCGCGCACCGGGCACGCGCAGAAAGCGACGCAATGCCGCACGGCTGAGGCGGTCACTGGGAAACAACGCCTCCAGCGCCAGCATGCCGTCGAGGTCGGCGGCGGTGGCGGCGCGCAGTCGCAGGTTCACGGTCGCTGGCGGGTCTGGGCTTCCAGCCGCTTGATGAAGTACTCCATGATGCGTTGGTAGAGCGACTGCTTGAGATACAGGTCTTCTACCCCGTAGTCGATGTTGGGGTTGTCGTTGACCTCGATGACCTTTACGACCTTGCCGAACTGCTTGAGGTCCACCCCGTACAGGCCGTTGCCGATGGCGCGGGCGGCATCCACCGCCACCTTCACCACCAGCGGCGGCACGTCCTCAATGGCCAGGGTCTCATGGATGCCCTCGTGCTTCTTGCCCGCCGCATCGCGCTTGACCACCTGCCAGTGATCGGCCGCCATGTAGTAGCGGCAGGCGTAGAGCGGCACGCCGTCCAGTACGCCCACCCGCCAGTCGTACTCGGTGGGCTCGAAACTCTGGGCGACGATGAGGTCGCTGCGTTCCAGCAGTTCGCGGCATTCGCGCTTGAGCTCCGCCTCGCTCGACACCTTGATCACGCCCTTCGAGAACTGGCTATCCGGCTGCTTCAGTACACAGGGGAAACCCAGCTCACGCGCAATGTGGCTGACGTTACCGCGGTGGATCAGCATCGTCTTCGGCTGCGGGATGCGATGGCGCTCCATCAGTTGCGCCAGATACACCTTGTTGGCACAGCGCAGGATCGACTCCGGGTCGTCCACCACCACCAGCCCCTCGCGGTCGGCACGGCGGGCGAAGCGGTAGGTGTGATGGTTGACGGCCGTCGTCTCGCGGATGAAGAGCGCGTCGTATTCGGCAACATGCCCGTAGTCGGACTTGTCGAGAAAGTCCACCGAGAAGCCCAGGTCTTCCGCCACCTTCTCGAAAGTCTTCAAGGCCTTGGCGTTGGAGGGCGGCTCCTTCTCGTCCTCGTTGACGAGGATGGCCAGGTCGTAGCGCGCCGAGTCGCGGCGCTTGGTGGGTGCGCGGCGGCGGGCAAAGTACTCGCGAGCCGCCTCATACATGAACTCGTGATGCGAGGCGGGTACCTCGCCGAGGGCGACGGCCGACAAGGTGCCCACTTTCCAGCTGTCGCCCCGCCACTCGAACTTGGCCTGCAACAGCGGCGCGGGGAAGAAGTTGAACAGTGCCCGCGCCAGCCGCTCGTGCCGCTTGGTCGCACTCTGGCCGAAGTACACATTGAGCACGTATTCGTTGCTGCCAATGCGGGCGAGCGATTTCTCGATCAGCTCGTCCAGCTCGTCGTTGAGTACGCTCGGGCTTTCGGCCAGCTTGAGGTCCTGCACGGTGGCGATGTCGGGCAGTGGCTTGTGGCCGCGCGCATGCGCCAGCAGCGACACGTAGTAGCCGGTGCTCTGGTAGCTGAAGCTGCGGCAGAGGTTGTAGACCTTGACCCCACGTAGGCGGATGAACAGCTCCTGCGTCAGGTAGTTCCAGGCGGTGACGACGTCGACCCCCGGGATCGACAGCGGCCAGTCGCGCGCGTCATCGACGATGACGATGCCGGTCACGGTACAGCGACCGGGCGGGTGGAGCGGGGAGGGGGTTCGTGCGCCACGAGTTGAGCGGTGTTTTTGGGCGGCAATTTGTTTGAAGCGATGCTAGCCGCTAATGCGCGTGCTGCACAGGCGGCGATCCTGGGGCGGGGATGGACGCGCGCCCCCGCCTTGCACGATCATCATTTGGTCGGCACCTCAAAAATATTTCCGGGAAGACCACCATGACATCTCGATCCTTGCTCGCTGCGGCGCTATCGCTGTGCGCAGGCTGCGCGACGGCCGCCGATTTCATGGTGCTGCGCGCCAATGCGCCCGCGACGGTCAAGCACGAGGGCAATTCCACCGACGCCGTCCCGACACGGCCCATCGTTGCCGGCGATGTGGTGTCAGCCGGGCCGCGCGGCAAAGTGGCGCTCCAGCTCGCTGGCACGGGATTGATCACGCTTTCCAGCCTCGGCGACCTGCAGGTCTTCGAGGCCAAGCCCGGCGGTGGCAAACAGCCGGCCAGCGCCAAGCTCAAGCTGCTGGCGGGGGCCTTGCGGGTGGATAGCCGAGCGGTCAACGGCAAGCCGGCCCAGGATGTGCGGTTGAACGTGGGCTCGCTGAAGACCCGGCTCTACAACACCGACGCCTGGGCCGCCAATACGGCGGAGGGCGACACTGTCTGCGTGCTGGCGGGCGCCGTCAGCCTGCAGACCGGCGGGGCTTCGGAGGAGCGTCTCGATGCGCCCGGTCGTTGTCTGCGTCGTGAGCCTGATGGCCAGCTCAACCGTTTCGAGGCCACCAGCGATCCAGTCATCGTCGGTGCCATTGCCGCAACCCGCTTTGAAGGCAGCGCCGATCTGGTGACCACCCTGGTGGCCGAGGCCGCTGCGCCTACTCCGGCGGCAACCATCAAGGCGGCACCGGTTCCAGCAGCGGCATCCGAAGCAGTCCCGCAAAGCGCCGCTGGGGCCAACAAGGGGGCCTGGACCATCGTGGTGCTCTCGCTGTCCAAGCCCGAGCCGATCGCCGCCCGTACGCAGGCGCTGGCGCAGCAAGGGCTACCCGCCACCACCCGCACGGCGGTCATCAACGGCATCACCATGCACCGTGTGGCCGTGGGCAGTTTTGCCACCCAGGCGGAAGCACGCGCCTATGCCGCCGGTACGCTGGCGAAGCGCGGGATCAAGGGCTGGCCCTCGCTCTTGTGACCGGTCGTCCGGTGCGCGGCGTCGCACCGCTGCCGCCACTTTCGGTCCTCATCCCAGCACTCAACGAGGCGGCGGCGCTACCAGCGCTGCTGCAAGACCTGGCTGCGCAAACCCGTGTCCGGGTCGAAGTCATCGTGGCTGATGGCGGCTCGGGGGATGCGACGGCGGCCGTCGCCCGCCGGCACGGCGCGACGGTCATCACGGCAGCACGGGGGCGCGCGGCACAACTCAACGCCGCAGTTGCCACCGCCCAAGGGCCGTGGCTGTGCTGTCTGCACGCGGATTCGCGGCTGCCGGATCGCGATCAACTGGCACAGGCGCTCGCCTGTCTGCAGCGCGAATATCGCCCGGGCGAGATCGTCGCCGGGCACTGGCCGCTGCGCTTTGTGCGCAGCCAGCCTGGCCACGATGCGCTGTTTCGCCAGCTGGAAGCCAAGAGCGCCAGCAACCGGCCCGGCACGGTGAATGGTGATCAGGGTTTGCTGATCCACCGCGATACGCTGGCCGCGCTCGGTGGCTTTGATGCCTCGCTGCCTTTCTTCGAGGATCAGCGCATCGCATCCAAGGTCTTCGCGCAGGGGCGCTTCTTGCAGCTTCCGGGCGTGCTGCTCACCTCGGCCCGACGCTTTGAGGTGGAAGGACATGCGCCAAGGCTCGCGCTGATGGCCTTGATCGTGGGTGCCGAAGCGGCTGGGCTGGATGACTGGCTCGCCACACTTCCCGGCCTTTACCGCGAACAGGCGGCAGCCAGCGACTTGCGCCCCGGGCCTTTCATCGAAAACCTGCTGGAGTTCATTGCGAGGCTGCCCGAGCCCCGTCGCCGCAGTGTCTGGCGCAAGGCGGGTCGACTGGTCGCCAGTCAGGCCTGGCAACTGGCGCTGCTGCTCGATACCCGTCAAGGCGATGAGCGCCGCTGGCTGCCGCGCTTCGATGCCGTAATGGCGCCGATCTTTGACACACGGGCAGCAGCCAGCGTCATGTCGGCCGCCTTGCCGCTGGCCTTGCAGGTGCTGGCTGTAAGGTTCAGGGCGCGGTCTTGAAGGTGGGTGACGACCGGCCGTGGTGCCGCTAGCGGTTCAGAGACACAGGGCGGCATTAGCACGCCGAGACGACGAAACGGTGCAGAGCCTCATCAGGGGCTCACGCATCAGTCTTGCCGATACCATATCGCCATGCTCGCTCTCCTGCGCCTGTTGCTGATCGCCCTGCTGGTATCCGCCTGCAGTTCGACGGCCACCCGGCAGGAGGTGGCACTTCAGCCGGCACCCGCCGTGCTGCAGGCGCTGGCGCGCGGGGTGAACCTGCCGATCTGGTTCACGTATCGCGGCCGGCCCGGTATCGACCCGGCGCGCTGGTATCCCGATGCCGAGGACTGGCGACTGATCAAGGCGCTGGGTTTTCGCCATGTGCGGGTGCAGTTCGACCCGGCGTATTTTCGCGATCCGATCCGTCCTGGTAGCTTGCAGCCATCACGTCTGGCCGATCTCAAGACGGCCTTGGCGCCAGCCTGGACGCATGGTCTGGTGGTCGTGCTCGCGGCGGAGCCAGAGGGGCCGGAGAAACTCCGACTGCTCAAGGACGAGGCGGGCGTTGGCGAGTTGCTGGCGTTCTGGCGTGCCTTTGCGGGAGCCTTGAGCGCAGTGCCGCCGGAGCAGTTGGTATTCGAGTTGCTCAACGAACCGACCGAAACCGATGCCGTCAGCAATCGCTTGCTGATGCGGCGGCTGGTCGAGGCCGCCCGCAGCGCCGCACCGCGCCGTACGCTGGTGGTGGAGGGTCATCGCTATTCCGGGCCGGATGAGTTGCTGGCCTTCGAGCCTCTGGCGTTGCCGAACCTGATCTACAGCTTTCATTTCTATGAGCCGCACACCTTCACGCACCAGGGCGCGTTCTGGGGCTGGCCGATGTTCATGAAGTTCAGCCAGTTGCCCTACCCATCGTCCCCGCAAGCGCTGGCCCCGCTGGTCGAGCCGGTTGATGTGGACGCCAGACCGCATCTGATCAGCTACGGCGATCAGCGCTGGGACCGCGCCCGCATCGACGCGAGATTGCAAGCCGTTCGCGACTGGGCGGCGGCCACGGGCGTGGCCGTGTGGTGCGGGGAGTTTGGGGTGTCGCGGCTCGGCCCGCCGCTGGACTCCCGACGTCGCTGGCTGGCTGATGTGCGGGCCTCGCTGGAGGACCGGCAGATCGGCTGGACACTGTTCGACTACACCGGACATTTCGGGCTGACGACAGGGCTGGCGGGGGCGAGACAACTCGACCCTCTGGATGCCGCGGCCCTGAACCTGCCCATGCCAATCCGCCCGATGGCGCAATAGGCCAGATCAGCCGGCGCGATGTCCTCCGGCGGATTGGCGCACTTTGTTACCATCCGTTCACTGAAAATTCAGTGCGGCCGGTTTCAGGGCCGTCTTCCTATCGTCTGCATACCGGAGTTGCGCTGCATGGATTCGCCTGCGTCCCCCTCTGCTGTCCTGGCCAAAGCACCCATCAACTGGCCGGCGGCGATCATGTTCGCGGTGACCACCGTGCCGGTGATCACGGTGCTGCCCTGGTTTCTCGCCACGCAGGACGTGAATGGCTGGGCCTGGGTCTGGGCACTGGTGCTGCTCTGGTTGAATGGCCTGGGTATCACGGCCGGCTATCACCGCCTCTGGGCCCACCGCACCTACACCGCTCACCCGGCGTTGAAGTGGTTCCTGGCGCTCTTCGGCGGCATGGCGGTGCAGAACTCCATCCTGGTGTGGGGCTCGATGCACCGCGTGCACCACAAGCATGTCGATCATGTCGACCACGACCCCTATTCGGCCAAGCGGGGCTTCTGGTACTCGCACATGGGCTGGATGCTGCGCGACTACCCCAGCGCGGCGCTCGACTACAGCAATGCCAAGGACCTGCTGGCCGACCCGGTGGTGGCCTTTCAGCACAAGCACTACCTCTGGGTTGCCTTTGGCAGCAATGTCGTCATCCCCGTGGCACTCGGCTTCGCATACGGCGATGTCTGGAGCTTTGTGCTGATCGCGGGCTTTCTGCGGCTGGTGGTCAATCACCACGTCACCTTCTTCATCAACAGCCTCGCGCACCTGTGGGGCCGTCAGCCCTACACCACCACCAACACGGCGCGTGACAACGACTTCATCGCCCTGCTGACCTACGGCGAGGGCTACCACAACTACCATCACCTGTTTCAGTACGACTACCGCAATGGCATCCGCTGGTGGCATTTCGACCCCACCAAATGGCTGATTGCCGGGTGCTCATTCATCGGCCTGAGCAAGGACCTGAAGCGTGTTCCCAACTTCAAGATTCAGCGCGCGATGCTGCAGGCACAGTTCGAGCGGGCACGTGAAAAGCTCGCGCGCGCTCAGGCCAATCCTTCCCGCCTGAACGAGTTGCAGCACCTGCTGGAGACCGAATGGCAGCAGTTCAGCCACACGGTGGCCGAGTGGTCGAAGCTGCAGGGCGAGAAGATCGACGCCGCCAAGCTGCACATGGCGGAGCGCGTGCACGAAGCGCAGCACCAGTTGCAGGAGCGCTGGGAGGCCAGCGAAATGCGTCAGAAAATGCTGACCCTCGAACGCGCGCTGGAAGAGGCCCTGGAGTTGCAGCGTCAGCGGGTTTCGCTGTTGCGGATGCAGATGGCGACGGCCTGAGGCATTGCAGTGATCACGGCGGGGCCAGCTTGCGACTGAGTTGTGCCCCAAGCCGGATGCCGTGCTTTTCAACCAGGTGCCATGACAGGTAGCCGAGTGCCATGCTCAGCGCCACCGCAACGAGCTGGTTGAATATCGGCCCTTCATGCGGAAACAGCCTGGCAAGCATCTGCTGCACCGGAAAGCCCCAGAGATAAACCCCATACGAGATATCGATGCGCGGCTTCAGTCGCAGCACGACCTGCAGGCCCGAGACATAGAGGATCGAGCAGAAGAGCGCCGCGTAGAAGAAATAGGCGACGAACGCCGACTTGCCAAACACGAACAGCAGCGCATATAGACCCACCAGCAGGCCGGGGCCGATCTGCACCTTGTCCTTGTAGAGCGCCAACAGGCTGCCAAACGCGAAGCAGGGCGGCAACAGATTGATCCAGTGCTGCTGCGGCAGCCAGGTCAGCAACAGTTTGTTGCTGAATAGCGGATCGACGATGAGCAATACGCCCACTGCCATTGCCAGTGCGCGGTGATGGAAGACGCCGATCAGGAAGCAGGCTGCCAGAACCAAATAGGCAGCAACCTCGTAGGAGAGGGTCCACAGTGAGCCGTTGACCGAGTTGGTGGATCCATCGGACACGAAGACCCCGGGCAGCTCGAATCGAGTCCTGAGCAGCAGGTTGTCCAGCAAATAGGCCCGTGTCAGCGGCTGCGAGTAATAGTCGGAGAGGCCTAGATTGCTGAAAACCGGCCCGATCACCAAAGCAGTGACCAGCAATACCATCAGCAAGGCTGGCCACAACCGGAACAGGCGTGCGATCACGAAGGCGACGACATTTCGCTTTTCGATCAGGCTGTTGGTGACCACCAGCCCGCTCAGGAAGAAAAAGACCTTGACCGCGAGCGAGCCGGCATCGTCAAAGACCAGCAGCGCGTTGATGTGATCGTGTGCGCCGGGTCGGGGCACGAACACGAAGGCGTGCGCGTAAATGACCATGCATGCCGCGATCAACCGGAACAGGTCGATATTGTTGTTGCCCCGGCTCAGGAGGGTTGAAAGGGGCATTGCCGCGCGAGCTAGTCAGCCCCGACGTCGTAGAACCAGCTCGAGATGTAGCCCTTGTCACAGACCTTGCGGATTTTCTTGCGGTGCGGCGCAAACGAAAAATAATTGGGGCTGGCACTGAGCGGGCAGTAGTGGGTCACGTAGCTGGCGCGCGTCAGGCTGCGGTCGGCGATGGGGCCTCCGCCGTGGGCAAGACCGGGGTGCCAGATCAGCGCATCGCCTTTTTTGGGCATGAACTTCTCCAGCGTCAGGCCCTTGTCCTTGGCTTCCAGATGCAGGAAAGCCAGAAAGTGGTCGTGAATGGCGTTGCCGTCTTTCGCAGGGTCCCAGTGCAATTGTCCGGGTGCAAACTCGAACAGGGGAAACTTGTGGCTACCCGGGTAGTAAATCAGTTCGCCGCTGCCTGGTTTGATGTCTTCGCGCGCCACCCAGGAGGCCGCGAAATGCAGCGGCTCACTGACGACCACGTAGGCACCATCCTTGTGAACGGCCTGTGTGGAGCCCACTTCAAAGGTCAGGTTCTGGAACGCCAGCACCTGATCCTCGAACAGGATGGACAGGAACCGCAGAATCTTGTCAGAGAACGAGGTTCGGACCGCGGCATCCGAGAAGGTGTAGGTGTCCAGCAGCTTGGCTAGTACCTGATCGCGCTGCACATTGGGCAGCGGCTCGTACTGGCCGTTGGCGGTCTGCACGAGATAGCGACTGTCCTTGGCTTCCCAGGCCTTGGACACATCCCGGTTCAAGGCGTCGATCACCGCATGCGGTACCGCGTCACGCAGGATAATGTAGCCCGAATGCTCGAAGTCGCGCAGCAGTTGCGCCTCTTCGGCGGTGATCTGCCTGGCAGCCAGTTTCTGCTCGATACGTGATTCCAGCAGCTCCGGGCTATCGACCCAGAGGCCTTTTCTTGTTGATCCCATAAGTTTCGACGAAGGCCGCCGGCTGATACCGACAGCGAGTTGATTTGATTGGCCGAAATCTTAAAACCCGGTTCCGGCTCTGCATAGCGGCATTTCGACATCCCTCCCGGCTGCGGCCGGGAGGTCACTCCCTGAAGCAGATCAGGCGCGCTTGCGCTCGTGCTCCTTCAGGAACTTCTTGCGCAGGCGGATCGAGGTCGGCGTGAGTTCCACCGTCTCGTCGTCGTTGATGAACTCCAGCGCCTGCTCCAGCGAGAACTTCTTGGGCGGGGTGAGGATGATGTTTTCATCCGAACCCGAGGCTCGCATGTTGGTGAGCTTCTTGCCTTTAAGCGCATTCACCACGAGATCGTTGTCGCGGCTGTGGATGCCGACGATCTGGCCTTCGTAGACCTCGTCACCGGGCGACACGCACATGTGGCCACGCTCCTGCAGGTTGTACAGCGAGTAGCTCAGCACCTTGCCCTGCTCGTTGGAGATCATCACGCCGTTGTAGCGCTGGCCCAGTTCCTTGTTCTCGCCGGCGGGGCCGAAGTGATCGAAGTTGTGGAACAAGAGGCCCGTGCCGCCGGTGTTGTTGACGAAGTCGCTGCGGAAGCCGATCAGGCCACGCGAGCTGATGGTGTATTCCAGACGCACGCGGCCCTTGCCGTCGGGGATCATGTTCACCATCTTGCCGCCGCGCTCAGCGAGGCCGGTAATGACGGTGCCCTGGTGGGTTTCTTCCACGTCGGCCACCAGTGTTTCGTAGGGTTCGTGCTCGACGCCATCGACCATCTTGGTGATGACCTGCGGACGACCCACGCCAATCTCGTAGCCCTCGCGGCGCATGTTTTCGAGCAGCACCGAGAGGTGCAGGAGGCCACGACCGGAGACCAGGAACTGGTCGGGGGCTTCACCGGGTGCAACACGCAGGGCGACGTTGGTCTTCAGCTCCTTGGTCAGGCGGTCGCCGATCTGGCGGCTGGTCACGAACTTGCCTTCCTTGCCGGCGAAGGGCGACTTGTTGACCTCGAACACCATGGTCATGGTCGGCTCATCGACCACCAGCGAGGTGAGGCCTTCCGGCACCTTGGCGTCGCAGATGGTTTCGGAAATGCCCAGCTCTTCAATGCCAGTGATGGCGATGATGTCGCCCGCCTGGGCCTCGGCGACCTCGTGCTTGTCGAGCCCCATGAAGCCCAGTACCTGCAGCACACGGCCCTGGCGTACGGCGCCATCGCGGCCGACGACGCTGACCGGCATCATCGGCTTGACCTTGCCGCGGGTGATGCGGCCGGTGCCGATCACGCCGACGTAGCTGGAGTAGGCCAGCGAGATGACCTGCATCTGGAACGGGCCATCGACATCGACCTTCGGCACCGGGACCTTGTCGACGATGGTCTGGAACAGGTAGTCCATGTTGCCTTCGCGGATGTCCGGGTTGTCGCCGGCATAGCCATTGAGTGCCGAGGCGTAGACGACCGGGAAGTCGAGCTGCGTGTCGGTGGCGCCCAGGCGGTCGAACAGGTCGAACACGGCGTCCATTACCC
>Ga0255091_1000186_pt1 | contig 28115 bp, 24 predicted proteins | sample Colum_Yuk_RepB_8_2_FD_188439 | JGI IMG/M metagenome (GOLD analysis project Ga0255091, IMG submission 188439) | Freshwater microbial communities from Columbia River, Oregon, United States - Colum_Yuk_RepB_8d | ecosystem: Environmental > Aquatic > Freshwater > River | place: USA: Oregon... | reverse complement strand
GGGCGGATGGCGGGGGCCGCGCGGGCGCGGAGGACGTGACTCTCGTGGCTCGCAGCAGTCGCAAGCTTCCGCTCAGTCAACTGAAGCGATTGTTCGCGAGGTGCATGTTCCCGAGACCATCACCGTGGCCGATCTGGCCCACAAGATGTCGGTCAAGGCCGCTGAAGTCATCAAGCTGATGATGAAGATGGGCCAGATGGTGACCATCAATCAGGTGCTCGACCAGGAAACCGCCATGATCGTGGTCGAAGAACTCGGCCACACCGCGATCGCTGCTGCACTCGATGATCCCGAGGCACTGCTCGATGAGCAGTCGGCCGAGCATCACGATGTGGAGAAGCTCCCACGCCCGCCGGTGGTGACCGTCATGGGTCACGTCGACCATGGCAAGACCTCGCTGCTCGATTACATCCGTCGCACCAAGGTCGCTTCGGGCGAGGCGGGCGGCATCACCCAGCACATCGGCGCCTATCACGTCGAAACACCGCGCGGGGTGATCACCTTCCTCGATACCCCGGGCCACGAGGCCTTCACGGCCATGCGGGCGCGCGGTGCCAAGGCCACCGACATCGTGGTGCTGGTGGTGGCTGCCGATGACGGTGTCATGCCTCAGACCATCGAGGCTGTCCACCACGCCAAGGCTGCTCAGGTGCCGATCGTGGTGGCCATGAACAAGATCGACAAGTCCGAAGCCAATCCGGATCGCGTCAAGCAGGAACTGGTGGCCCAGGAGGTCGTGCCTGAGGATTACGGCGGCGATTCGCCCTTCGTGCCCGTGTCGGCCAAGACCGGTCAGGGCATTGATGACCTTCTCGAGAACCTGCTTCTGCAGGCCGAAGTGCTCGAACTCACGGCGCCGGTCGATGCGCCCGCCAAGGGTCTGGTGATCGAGGCGCGTCTGGACAAGGGCAAGGGCCCGGTGGCAACCGTGCTCGTGCAGTCCGGCACGCTCAAGCGGGGCGATATGGTGCTGGCTGGCTCGTCCTACGGTCGGGTGCGCGCCATGCTCGATGAAGCCGGCAAGCCCATTGCCGAAGCGGGCCCCTCGATTCCGGTCGAGATCCAGGGTCTGTCGGAGGTGCCGCCCGCCGGTGAAGAGCTCATGGTCATCGCCGATGAGCGCAAGGCCCGCGAGATTGCGCTGTTCCGTCAGGGCAAGTTCCGCGATGTCAAACTCGCGCGTCAGCAGGCGGCCAAACTCGAGAACATGCTCGAGCAGATGACCGAGGGGGCCTCGCAGACCCTGGCCATGATCATCAAGGCCGATGTGCAGGGTTCGCAGGAGGCGCTGTCGCAGGCCATGCTCAAGCTGGCCACCGACGAGATCAAGGTGCAGATCGTGCACGCGGCCGTGGGTGGCATCACCGAGAGCGACATCAACCTCGCCGTGGCGTCCAAGGCGGTGGTGATCGGCTTCAATGTGCGTGCCGATCAGGCTGCGCGCAAGCTCGCCGAAGCCAACGGCATCGACCTGCGCTACTACAACATCATCTATGACGCGGTCGACGAGGTGAAGGCTGCGATGAGCGGCATGCTCGCGCCCGAAAAGAAGGAAGAGACCATCGGCATGGTGCAGATCCGCGAGATCTTCACGGTCAGCCGGATCGGCAATATCGCCGGTTGCATGGTCACCGAGGGCATCGTGCGCCGCAGCTCGCGCGTGCGCCTGCTGCGCGATTCCGTGGTCATCTGGACGGGCGAACTCGATTCTCTCAAGCGCTTCAAGGACGATGCGCGCGAAGTGCGCGAGGGCTTCGAGTGCGGTCTCACGCTCAAGAACTTCAATGACATCAAGGTGGGTGACCAGCTTGAGGTCTTCGAGGTCAAGGAAGTGGCTCGCACGCTGTAAGGCGTGCAGCCCGGCCCACATGAACAGGCACAGTCGCAGTGGTGGCGAGCGTTCGGTCCGCGTGGCCGAGCAGATCCACCATGAGCTGGCCCAGATGATTGCCCGCGAGGTCAAGGATCCGCGCATCGGCATGGTGACCCTGACCGGCGTCGACATCACGGCCGACTATGCGCATGCCACCGTGCACTTCACCACCCTGCCCGACGACGAGGCGAGCGTGGCCCGCACGCTGGAGGGGCTGCGCGCGAGTTCGGGTTTCATGCGCTCCCAGCTGGGGCGCCGGGTGCGCATTCATACCACACCCGAGCTGCGCTTTACTCATGACCGATCGGTGGGCCGAGGCGTTGATCTCTCGCGTCTGATCGACCAGGCCAATGCCCGGCGTGCGGATGACTGATCCCCTGCGGCGCCGCAAGCGGGTGTGGCGCGCCCTTGATGGCGTGCTGCTGCTCGACAAACCCCTGGGTCTGAGCTCCAACGATGCTCTGCAGCGGGTGCGTCGCGCCCTGAACGCTGCCAGTGGCGGCCATGGCGGAACGCTCGATCCGCTGGCCACGGGTCTGTTGCCTCTGGCCTTCGGTGAGGCCACCAAATTCCTTCATGACCTGCTCGAGGCCGACAAGACCTATCAGGCCACGGTGCAGCTGGGTATCCGTACCGACACCGGCGATGCCGAGGGTCGCGAGGTCTCACGCTTGCCCTGGCCGGTCGATCTGGGCGAGGCACAGATTCGCGAGGCCTGCCGAGCCTTCACCGGGTCCATCCAGCAGGTGCCGCCGATGCATTCGGCGCTCAAGCATCAGGGCCGCCCACTCTATGAGCTTGCCCGTGAAGGCAGGACGATCGAGCGCAACGCGCGTGACGTCACGGTGCACGAACTGACCGTGCAATGGGTGGATCTGGCGCAGGGCCGATTCGAGTTCAAGGCCCGGGTCAGCAAAGGCACCTACATTCGCACGCTCGCTCAGGAGATCGGTGAGCGCCTGGGGTGTGGCGCCCATCTGGCTGCACTGCGTCGCACGGCGGTCGGACGCTTGCAACTCGATCAGGCCGTTACGCTGGATTGCATTGAGTCCCTTGACGAGGCCGCCCGAGAGCGTCTGCTGGCTCCGGTGGATGCGCTGCTCGAGGGCTTGCCTGCCCTGCATTTGCCCGAGCCTCTTGCAGTGCGTTTCACACAAGGGCAACGCATCATCCTGGATCATGCGCTGCGCGCGGGTCTGCATCACGCCACTGCTGCGACGGCCGTTCAAGAGCAGTCGCTGATTCGCGTGTATCGCGACGATCAACTGCTCGGGGTGGCGCAATTCGAGCCACCCGGGCGCATTGCTCCCAAAAGGCTGGTGCGGCTGGCCTGCGCCTGACCCCACCCGCCCACTGCATCAATCGACAAAACAATCAGGAATCCTCCCCCATGCAGGCCATTCGCAACATCGCCATCATCGCGCACGTCGATCACGGCAAAACCACGCTTGTCGATCAGCTCCTGAGGCAATCAGGCACCTTTCGCGCTCATCAGCAGGTGGCCGAACGGATCATGGACTCCAATGATCTGGAAAAGGAACGCGGCATCACCATCCTGGCCAAGAACTGCGCGATCGAGGTCGATGGCACCCGAATCAACATCGTCGACACCCCGGGGCATGCCGACTTTGGCGGTGAGGTGGAGCGTGCACTGTCCATGGTCGATGGCGTGCTGCTGGTGGTGGATGCGGTCGATGGCCCCATGCCCCAGACCCGCTTCGTGACCCGCAAGGCCCTGGCCCTGGGGATCAAGCCGATTGTGGTGGTCAACAAGATCGACCGGCCCGGCGCGCGCCCCCACTGGGTGATCGACCAGGTGTTCGAGCTGTTCGACAAGCTCGGTGCGACCAACGAGCAGATGGATTTCCCGATTGTGTACTGCTCTGCACTGGCTGGCTTTGCGGTCAACGAGGTCGAGGAGCTCGATGCCCTGCCCATGGGGGACAATGGATTCCATCAGGGCACCATGCGGGCCCTCTACGACGCCATCCTGCGTCATGTGCCCGTGCGGGCCGATGACATCGAAGGTCCGCTGCAGATGCAGATCCTGTCGCTCGACTGGTCGAGCTACGTGGGCCGCATCGGCGTGGGCCGCATCAACCGCGGCCGGATCACGGCCGGCTCTCAGGTCGCTGTGGTGCATGGGCCCGACGCCCGCCCCATGACGGGCAAGGTCAATCAGGTTCTGCGCTACAAGGGTCTGGAGCGCATCCCGATGGATGAAGCGCTGGCCGGCGACATCATTGCCATCACGGGTGTTGAAGGCATCGATATCGGGACCACCATCTGTGCTCCCGAGAGGCCCGAGGCTCTGCCGCTGCTCAAGGTGGACGAGCCCACGCTCACCATGGAGTTCATGGTCAACACCTCGCCGCTCGCCGGACGGGAAGGCAAGTACGTTACGAGCCGTCAGATCCGCGATCGGCTGGAGCGCGAGTTGCAGCATAACGTCGCGCTGCGCGTCGAGTTTCCGGCCGACTCCGATACCTTCGTGGTGTCGGGGCGGGGCGAGCTGCACCTGACCATCCTGCTGGAGAACATGCGTCGCGAGGGTTACGAGATGGCGGTGTCGCGGCCCAAGCCCAAGGTGCGCACCAACCCGCAGACCGGCGAGCGCGAAGAACCCTACGAGACGCTCGTGATGGATATCGAAGAGCAGCATCAGGGCTCGGTCATGGAGTATCTGGGCACGCGTAGAGCCGAGATGGTCAACATGGAACCCGATGGCAAGGGGCGGGTGCGTCTGGACTACCGCGTGCCTGCCCGCGGCCTGATCGGTTTTCATGGCGAGTTTCTCAACATCACCCGGGGCACCGGCATCATGAGCCATGTGTTCGATGCCTATGGCCCGATGGCGGGTCCGATCGAGGACCGCCGCAATGGCGTGCTGATCAGTCAGGATGATGGCGAGGCCGTGGCCTATGCGCTGTGGAAACTCGATGACCGTGGCCGCATGTTTGTCGAGCCCGGAACCGCTCTCTATGAGGGCATGATCATCGGCATCCACACCCGCGACAACGACCTGGTCGTCAATCCGGTCAAGGAAAAGAAACTCACCAACGTGCGGGCCTCAGGCAAGGATGAGGCGATTGTGCTCACGCCGCCCATCCAGTTGACGCTGGAAAAAGCCGTGGAGTTCATTGCTGATGACGAACTGGTCGAGATCACGCCCAAGTCGATCCGGCTGCGCAAGCGCTACCTCAAGGATCACGAGCGCAAGCGTGCATCCCGCGAGGCGGAAGCGGCCTGATCGCCGCAATCGCCTCTGGACGCGAGACTGGCGTCGTTCCGGTCTGAACGGATACCGAGCCCCAGGCTCAATGGGCCTGGAGCGTGCCCCGCGCGGTGCGTCGCGGGGGCCGCGGGATCAGCGCGCTGCGGCAGCCTCTTCAGCCAGTGTGGGATAGTCGGTATAGCCCACTTCAGCCGGACCGTAATAGGTCTTGGTATTGGCAGGATTGAGGGGTGCGTTCTGCCGCAGCCGATCGACCAGATCCGGGTTGGAAATGAAGGGCACGCCAAAGGCCACCGCATCGGCGCGATCGTCAGCCAGCGCCTCGATGGCCATCTCGCGGCTGTACTTGTTGTTGGCGATGTAGGTGCCGCCAAAGGTGCGTCGGGCACCCGCGAAGTCAAAGCCATCCGTGAAATGCGTGGCGCCGGTATTGCCCTCGATGAAATGCAGGAAGGCAATGCCACGCTGGCTCAGCTCGCTCACCAGGGTGCCATAGGTGGCCTGGGGGTTGGAGTCCGACGGGCAACCGTTGGCGTTGGAGACCGGTGACAGGCGGATTCCCACCCGATCCTTGCCGAACACGCCAATGCAGGCATCGACAATTTCCAGACAGAAGCGCAGGCGGTTCATGATGCTGCCGCCCCACTGATCGGTGCGCGAGTTGGTGGAGTCGCGCATGAACTGCTCGATCAGGTAGCCGTTGGCGCCGTGAATCTCCACGCCATCCAGGCCTGCATCCTTGATGAGCTGAGCCCCTTTGCGAAATGCCTCGATCAGTTCGGGCACTTCATGGGTCTCGAGCGCGCGGGGCGGGACCCGATCGCGTTTGCCCTGCGGGGTATGCACCGTGCCGGGCTGAGGCCAGGCCGAAGCGGAGATCGGCAGACCGTTGCCGGGCTGCAGGTCGGGATGAGACACCGAGCCCACATGCCAGAGCTGCGCCACGATGCGCCCGCCCGCCTGATGCACGGCGTTGGCCACGGTACGCCAGCCTTCGCGCTGGGCATCGCTGTACACGCCGGGGGTGCCCACATAACCGATGCCCCGGGGCTCGACCTGTGTGGCTTCACTGACGATCAGACCCGCACCAGCCCGCTGGGCGTAGTACTTCGCATTGAGCTCGCCCAGTGCGAGCGTGTCGGGCGCTGCGCGGCAGCGCGTGAGCGGCGCCATGACGATGCGGTTGGAACAGTCGATCGCGCCGATACGGATCGGATCGAAGAGGGTGGGGCGGGCGGTGTTTGTCATCCCGGCATTCTAGGGGATTGATGCTTGCCGCCAGTTTCAGCAATCGGCCGCGCAGCGCGGGCAGTCCGCTTCCGGGGCTGCTGGTCGCCCTTCAGAGTCGGGCAACCAGCCCCCCTGCATCGGCCTGCGAGGTGGTGCGGGCAGTCCGCTTCCGGGGCTGCCGATCGCCCTTCAGAGTCGGGCGATCGGCCCCCCTGCATCGGCCTGCGGGTGCGACCGCGGCGGCACGCCCCGCAGACCGTTCATTGCAATCCGAAGGCCTCGGCCGATGCAGCGAGAAAGCCTGTGGGCAGCGGCCTGCGTCGAAGACCACTGAATCGCTCCACCAGTCGCGTCCGAATGAGCGCGGCCTTGGCATCCCAGGCGGCCCGAAGGGCCTGTGACAGGGCGTTGTCCGAATCCAGTGGGCTGACGTGTCTGAGGTAGGCACTGCGCGAGGCTTGCAGTGCCGGTTCGCCGTTGAAGAGCACCAGATCGGCCTGGCGCAGGAGCGCACGGTCGCGTTCAACGAAACCCGGTGTCCACCGGTCGGTGTGAAGCATGGCGCAGGCTCGATCGTAGACCGCGCCCAGGCAACCGAATCGTCCGATCAGGATGGGGGCCTCCATGGGCGTTCCGAACCACTGCACGGGAGCCGTAAAGCGCTGGCCGAGGCTGCGCGCAAGACGCAGCGCGGTTGTATGGCTTGGCTCTTGCGTCTCAAGCCACGATCCATCGGTGTCACTGTATTGGCCCCGGGGCAGTCCGACGACCAAAGAGCCAGCCAACTGATGCGTTTCCTCCTGCAGCAGCTGGCCGAGCAGCCAAGCCGTGATGCCGCGCTGCACGTCCCGCTCCTGCGATGCGCGCAAAGGCAGCAGCGGAACCGCACGAATCACCAGCGGATGGGGTTCGCTCAGTTGCATCAGCGGATGATCGACAGCCGCATGCATGGGCGGCTCCACAAACAACACCGGGTGGTGTTGCGACAGTCGCGACAGAATGGGACGCGCGCGATCGGAAGCCTGGATCCATCGCTGACCCGAATGCACGATCAGCGAAAGAGGGTGAGCCGGTAAATCCGGCGTGTGATCACGCACGGTCAAGCGTGAAGACGAGCCATGGGCAGGCGGCGTCGGGCGACGGTCGGGTGCAGACGCGGGTTGACGAAGCAGGGCAAGTTCAGGCGGCATGGCGGGTCTCCGTGGTCCAGGCAAGGCGTTCTCGGGCGAGGCAGGGAGCGGTGCCTGCCATCGCGCGATTCAACCTGGGGCAAGCCGCGTGCCCGTTCATCGACATGTGGGCCAGGCGTACGGTTTGTGTTGACTCGGGGCCTGACGGACAATCGAGATCGGCTGCATCCTCTCGAAATGCGGTGCCGCCATTGATTCAGGGAGATTCACTCAATGACATCGGTACTGATCGTCGGTGGTGGCCATGCGGCCGGTGCCGCCGCGGCAGCCCTGCGCCAGGCAGGCCATGAAGGACCCATCACGCTGGTGGGCGAGGAGCCCGTGGCGCCCTACCAGCGCCCGCCGCTGTCCAAAGCCTGGCTCAAGGGTGAAGCGGCTGAAGCCGATCTGCTGCTGCGGCCAGCGAGCTTCTATCCCGAAAAATCGATCACGCTCGAACTGGGGCGACGTGTTGTTGCGCTCGATCTGCAGGCCCGTAAGGCCACACTTGATGATGGCCGTGTACTGGCATGGGATCAGCTGGTGCTGGCCACCGGATCGCGTCTGCGCAAGCTGAAGGTGCCAGGGGCGGACGCACAAGGCGTGCTCGAGCTACGCAGCCTGGCCGATGCCGAACGCATCCGGGCCACGTTGCGCCCGGGAATGACGCTGGCAGTGATCGGAGGCGGTTACATCGGTCTGGAGGTGGCGGCATCCGCCCGGACGCTCGGCGCCCAGGTGGTCGTGCTCGAGCGCGAGACCCGCTTGCTGGCGCGGGTGGCGAGCCCCACGCTGTCGGCATTCTTCGAGGCCTGTCATCGTGACCACGGGGTCGACCTGCGCCTGGGTGCGGCCGTGCAGTCCCTGTCGGTCAGTGGCGGTCAGGTCCATGGCGTGGTGCTGGCCGATGGCACGACGATTGCGTGCGATGCTGTCGTGGTCGGCATCGGTGCCCTGGCCGAAGACGAGCTCGCGCATTCAGTGGGCCTGCACTGCGACGACGGCATCGTGGTGGATGAGCAGTGCCGCACCAGCGCGCCGGATGTTTATGCCATGGGTGACTGCACCCGCAGACCCCTGCCGCGCTACGGCATCACCGCGCGACTCGAGAGCGTTCCCAACGCCCTGGAGCAGGCCCGCCAGGTCGCGGCCTGCATTGCGGGTAAGCCCGCGGTCAAGTCGGATACGCCCTGGTTCTGGTCGGATCAATACGACGTGCGCCTGCAGATCGTCGGTCTGCCCGTGGCAGTGGCCCAGCAGGTGGTTCGAGGCGATCCGGCGAGCGGCAGGTTTGCCGTCTTTCACCTGGGCGAGGGCGGGGTGCTGCAAGCGGTCGAGGCGGTGAATTCGGCGGCCGAGTTTGCTGCAGCCCGGCAGTGGGTGGGCGCTCGTCAGATGCTCGATCCGGCACGCGTGGCCGACACCACGCTCACACCCAAGCAGATCATTGCCGTCTGAGACCCTGCCTTGCCAGCGGTTCGCCAAGCTCGAGCGCCGAAAATGGGCCGGATGGCCCGTTCTCGTGCCGAGGTGTGGATTTCGCCGCGGCATCCTGGATGGACTTGCGGCATCATTGACGCTCGTGCGTCATTAACCTTCCTTTCAAAGACGAGTCTGATCCATGCCCAAGGTCACCTTCATTGAGCACAACGGCACCCGCCATACCGTCGAGGCTGAGGCTGGCCTGTCGCTGATGCGTGCGGCTGTCGACAACAACGTTCCCGGCATCGATGCCGATTGCGGCGGCGAGTGCGCCTGCGCCACCTGCCATGTCTATGTCGAGGGCGACTGGCTGGCCCGCACGGGTGAGAAGTCCGACATGGAGTCGAGCATGCTGGGCTTTGCCGCGGTCACCCAGGACAACTCGCGTCTGTCCTGCCAGATCACGGTGACTGCCGAGCTTGAAGGCCTGGTGGTCTCGCTGCCTGAAGGCCAGCACTGATCCTGAAGGCTCGCTGCGCCTGCTGGGATCATTCGATCACCGGGCGCCGATTCCTTTCCCCGCATTTTCAAAACAACATCACCTGAGGAGACCCGCATGAAGGCTGCCGTCTTTCACGCACCCAATACCCCGCTCACCATTGAAGACGTCGAGATCGACAACCCGGGTCCGCGCGAAGTCCTGATTCGCACCTCGGTAGCCGGCCTGTGCCACAGCGACCTGCATTTCATCGAGGGCAAGTACCCCACGCCGGTGCCCATCGTGCTCGGTCACGAATCCGCCGGCATCGTCGAGAAGGTCGGCAGCGATGTCACCTACCTCAAGCCGGGCGACCCGGTCATCACCTGTCTGTCGGTGTTCTGCGGTCACTGTGAGTTCTGCCTGACCGGCCATATGTCGATCTGCCAGACACCCGAGGTCAAGATGCCCCCGGGCAAGGCCAAGCGCCTGCGCTGGAAGGGCCAGCACCTCAATCAATTCACCAACCTGTCCTCGTTTGCCGAGCAGATGCTGGTGCATGAGCACGCGGTCGTGAAGATCTCGCCCGACATGCCCATGGATCTGGCCGCCCTGATTGGTTGCGGCGTCATCACCGGCTATGGTGCGGCGGTGCACACCGCCAAGGTTGAGCCGGGCTCCACGGTTGCCGTGGTGGGCTGTGGCGGCATTGGCATGGCCGCCATCAATGGCGCGCGCATTGCGGGCGCCTCGCGCATCATTGCGGTGGACAAGGATCCGGCCAAGCTCGAACTCGCCCGTACCTTTGGCGCCACCGACGGCGTGATCTCCAATGAAGACGCGGTCAAGCAGATTCAGGAAATGACCCAGGGGGGCGTGCACTACAGCTTCGAGTGCATCGGCCTGAAGGTCACCACCGAGATGTGCTTTGCCATGCTGCGCCCGGGCGGCACGGCCACCATCATCGGCATGATCCCGGTGGGCACCAAGATCGAGCTGCACGGGCCCGATTTCCTGCGTGAGCGGCGTATTCAGGGGTCCATGATGGGATCGAACCGCTTCCGCGTCGACATGCCGCGTCTGATCGAGTTCTACCAGCAGGGCCGTCTGCCCCTGCAGCACCTCATCTCCAACCGGCTCAAGCTCAGCCAGATCAATGAGGGCTTTGCGGCGCTGGCCAAGGGAGGCGTGGCCCGCAATGTGATCGTCTTCGATCAGTAAGCGTTACCCACCGAAGCGATCACGCCGACCAGCGCGGCGGTGATGCAACTCGAGAGCATGCCGGCGGGCAGCGACTTCACCGCAAGGGAGGTCAGCTCGCCGCGCCGCTCCGGGGGCAACAACACCCCCAGCCCGCCCAGCATGATCCCCACGCTGCCAAAGTTGGCGAAGCCCGACAGGGCATAGGCCATCAGCAGTCGGCTGTGCTCGTTGAGCTGCGCCCCCGCGGGGCCAGCCAGATCGAGATAGGCAATGAACTCGTTGAGCACGGTTTTCTTGCCCAACAGTTCTCCCGCAATGCGGGCTTCCTCCCAGGGCACGCCCACCAGCCAGGCCAGCGGTGCAAACACCAGGCCGAGCAGCCCTTCCACCGAGAGCGTCATGCCTTCGGGCGCGGGCAGGGCGCCCAGACCCAGATTGACCAGTGCCACCAGTCCGACAAAGACAATCAGCATGGCCACAATGTTGAGCACGAGTTGCAGGGCCTCGAGCGTGCCGCGTGCGATCGCGGCCACTGCGTTGTCGTCTTCACGCTGAAAGACCAGAACCGGATCATTGCCGTTGGCCGGCGACGGAATCCACAGCGCCGCCACGGCGAGCGAGACCGGAATGGCAATCACGGAGGCGGCCAGCAGATGCCCGATGGCATCGGGAACCACGGGGCGGATCATGGCTGCGTACAGCGCGACGATGCTGCCGGCCGTGGTCGCCATGCCGCAATTCATGATCATGAAGAGCTCACCGCGCGACAGGCGCGCCAGCCAGGGCCGCACCACCAGCGGGCCTTCAACCATGCCCACAAAGGCGTTGGCTGCGGCCGACACGCCCACCACACCGCCCAGACCCATGGTGCGCCTGAGCAGCCAGGCAAAGACCATCACCAGGCGGGTGAGGATGCCCCAGTGAAAGAGCAGAGCCGAGAGGGCCCCCACCAGCAACACCATCGGCAGCACCTGGGTGGCCAGGATGAAGCCTCGCCCGGGGTCGGTGACCGCATAGGGTGCAGGCCCACCGGCCAGGTGGCCGAAGACGAAGGATGAGCCCGCGCGCGTGGCGGTCTCCAGGGCATCGAGCACGCTGTTGGCTTGCGCCAGGACCGTCTGAACCCCGGGCAGCCAGCGCATCAGGGCTGCCATCAGCAAGGCGAGCAGCAGGCCACTCCAGACCGGCCGCCAGTGAACGGCCCTGCGGTTTTCGCTCGCGAGCCAGATGAGCCCGATCATGATGAAGAGCCCGAACAGGCTCTGGAGTGCGGCATTCATGGAACGCAAGCATACTGCGAGCCACTCGGCTCGCCTGCCGATCCTGATGGATCGTGTCAGACGCACCGTCACTGACCCTGGCCGCTGGAGGCGGACTCATGAATCTCGAGAAAGTGATCTTCGGATTTTTCGTGGTGCTGGCCTGCACCCTGAACTTCGGTTTCTTCATTGGCGACATGACCCGCCACGAACTGCATCACCCGGGCGAACTCTTTGCCGCCGTGGTGGTCAACCTGATTGCGCTGGTGCTCAAGTTCGGGGATCGCACGCAGATGGGCGCCATTCATCTGGGCACGAGTCTGGCGGCCTGTCTGCAACTGGTCACGGCGGCTGTGTTGTGGCGCTGGGTCTCGGGTGGGTCGGATGAGCCGGTGCCGGTCTCAACGCTCGCGACGGTCGTATCACTGTCAGGGGGGGCGCTGGTCGCCAATGGCGTCTCGGTCGTCCTGCTGATCGGCGAGACCCTGCGTCAATCGCGCTGATGGGCGACATCCTGTTTCTGGTGCTGCGCAGGCTGCGCGCACCGCTGATCGCGCTCATCCTGATCTACGCGATCTCGATTGCCGGACTGGTGGCCATTCCGGGTGTGGACGCGCAGGGCCAGCCCTGGCGCATGAGCTACTTCCATGCCTTCTACATCATCAGCTACACCGCCACCACGATCGGCTTCGGCGAAATCCCGTTTCCGTTCACCGATGCCCAGCGCATCTGGATCACGGCGGTCATCTATGTGAGCGTCACGGGCTGGGCTTATGCGCTGGGAACGGTCTTCAATCTCTCGCGCGATCCGGCCTTTCGGGCCGCAGCCGCCCGCAGTCTGTTCGTGCAGCGGGTGCGCCGGTTGCGTGAACCCTACTGCGTGGTGTGCGGCTATGGGCGCAGTGGCCGTGAGGTGACCGAAGCCCTGGATCGGCTGGGCGTTCGGGTGGTCCTGCTCGAGGTCGATCCGCAGCGTGTGGCCCTGGTGGAGGTGCAGCCCTTCAGTCGTCTGCCCATCGTGCTGGTGGCCGATGCGCGCCGGCCCGAATCCCTGCGCGATGCAGGGATCGCCAAGCCGGAGTGCCGGGCGGTCATTGCGCTGACCGATGACGACGAAACCAATCAGATCATCGCGATCGGCGCCCGTGTGCTGGACCCGGTCACGCGGGTCATGGCCCGCATCAGCGATGCGCGCATTCAGGACAGCCTGGCCGAGTTTGGCGGCGTGCAGGTGATCGACCCCATTCACCGATTTGCCCAGGTGCTGCAGGCCAGCATGATTTCGCCCATCGCCGTGCAGGTGGAGCAGACGCTCAGCGCTGCACCTGGCTCGCCGCGGCCGACCTCGTCGAGTCTGCCGCGCGGCCACTGGGTGCTGGCAGGTGATGCGCGTTTCATTCAGCCCGCGCTCAAGGCCGTTCTGGCGACCGGCCAGACCGCGAGCGCTTCACCGGGCGAGGTCGGTGAGGACGATCTGCGCCGGGCCGGGCTCGATCGGGCGGTCGGACTGGTCGCGGCCGCCTCAAGCGATGCCGACAATGTCGGCATGGTGAGCATGGCCCGCAGGATCCGGCCCGAGCTGGCGGTGGTCATTCGCCAGAACAAGGCCTTCAATCAACCGCTCATCGACACGGCACGCGCCGACCGGGTGTTTCGTCAGAGCGCGGTCATCACGCCCGAGGTGCTGAGCAGTCTGACCACCCCACTGCTCGCACGATTTCTCGATCTGGTGAGAGATCTGCCCGCGGAGGAAGTGCAGCGCATTGCCGCCCTGATCGAATCGGTGAGTGGGGATCGATCGCCCTGGATCTGGACCTGTGAACTCGATCCAGCAGGGGCGACGCTGAAGATGCTGCAAGGAGAGGCCAAGTCGGGGTTGCGCTTGTCCGAGTTGCAATGCGACCCCCGAGAGCCGACCCGCAGCCTGCCCATGGCTCCGCTCGCCGTGCTCAGGGCCTCGGACGGGCCAGGTGGTACAGATCAACCTGGGCGCGTTGCAGGGGCGCACGAACGCGCCGCAGCCGGCGGCGTTGCATCCGAGTCGGCACTGGCCTTGCGGCTTGCTCCGCTGGGTCGCCTGATTCGCGCGCCGCTGCAGGTCAGGGCGCGAACCGGTCTGACCGCGCTGGGGCGCACGGGAACACTGTCGGATGAGGGTCTGCCCGCCGCCCAGACCATGCGCTGGCTACCCTCTCTGGATCTGGAGCTCGCGCCGGGCGATCAGGTGCTCTTTGCGGGGGCGCAGGATCTGCAGTTCCTGCAACGTCGGGTCTTGACCGATCCGACGGTGATCGAGCACCTGCGCAGCGGCGCTGAACCGCCGCGCAGTGCCGTATTTCGATGGTGGGCCGGGCGGCCCCGCCACTGAATCAGCCCGAGACGGTCACGCCGCCATCGGCCACGATGGTCTGACCAGTGATGAAGGCGCCGGCCTTGCCGGCCAGCATCACGGCGATTCCACCGATGTCATCAGCCACCCCCAGCCGGCGCAGGGGCGTGGAGCCTTCACGGCGGGCCTTGCGGGCCGGGTCTTCGTAGAGCGCCTTGGCAAAGTCGGTCATGATCAGGCCGGGAGCGATGCAGTTCACCCGGATGTTGTCGGGGCCCCATTCGCAGGCGAGGTTGCGGGCGAGCTGCATGTCGGCTGCCTTGGAGATGCAGTAGGCACCGATCTCGGTCGAGCCCTTCAGGCCACCGATCGAGGAGACGATGATGATGGCGCCGTCCTTCTTGGCCACCATGTCGGGGCGCACCATGGTGCACAGCCAGTGGTTCGAGAGCACGTTGTTGCGCATGATCTTCTCGAAGACCTCGTCTCCCATGTTGGCAGCCGGCCCGAAGTAGGGATTCGAGGCAGCGTTGCAAACAAGAATGTCGATTGGGCCAAAGGCCTGGCGGGTCTTGTCGACCAGGTTCTGCATGGCCTGCTTGTCGGAAATGTTCGCGGGTATCGAGATCGCCTGACCACCCGCATCGGTGATTTCCTTGACCACGGCATCGCAGGCATCAGCCTTGCGGCTCGATACGACCACCTTGGCGCCATGGAGGGCCATATTGATCGCGATGGAACGGCCAATGCCGCGGCTCGATCCGGTCACGATGGCAACTTTGCCGGTGAGGTCAAACAGGTTCATGCAGGTCTCCTTACTTTTTTGGGGTCTTGGTTCTGGCGGGCTTGGGTGTGGAAAACAGGGCGTCGAGACTGGCTCGGGCTTCATCGTTGCGCGCCGCAGATGCGCGTTCGCAAGGGTACTCCTCTGCGATGCGGTCTTCCCAGAAGGTCTGTGGGTTGGGTGCCGCCAGAAAGCGTCGTGCCACTTCTTGTGGAACGCCCTTGTAGGCCAACAGATCGCCATTGTTGAATTCGATCTCCAGGCGCGATGAACCCGCGTCGTAGCCTGCAGCGCGCAGCTTGTCGGTTCTCAGCATCTGTCGGTTCATGGGGAGTGCCTCAGTGTCAGTGGTCTGGGCCGGGTGAGGTTCAATCGCCAATCACAAGGCCTTCTCGTCTGGGATCGGCCCCGCCCTCGAGCCAGCAACCTTGACGCAGTGCGCAACGACGCACAATGCCTTGCAGCCCACTGGTCATCTCGATGCGACGCACCTCATGCCCGCGGGCAAGAAGTGCCTGCTGCTGGACCTCAAGCGCCATGCCCGTCTCAAGTTCGGTGGGGCCATTGCGACTGCCGAAATTGGGCAGACTGATCGCTTGCTGGATTCCCAGACCGTCGTGCAGTGTCAGCCAGAGCGTACGAGCCACGTAACTGATGATCTGTGATCCGCCAGGCGACCCCACAGCCATCATGAGTTGGCCGTGCTCATCCAGGACCAACGTGGGGGCCATCGAGCTTCGGGGGCGCTTGTCGGGTTCGACCCGGTTGGCCACTGCTGTTGGCGGCTTGCCGTCAGTTGCGGCATTGCGGGGAGCAAACGAAAAGTCCGTGAGCTGGTTGTTGAGCAGAAAGCCGCGCACCATCAGACGTGCACCGAAGGCATCTTCAATGGTGGTGGTCATGGAGACCGCGTTGCCCCGGGCATCGACGATCGACAGGTGCGAGGTGGCAGGTTGCTCGAGGTTCATCGGCGGCAGGGTGGCCTGTCGCGCTGGCCTGCCGCGCTCGGGCTGGCCAGCAGTGGCCGTCTTCATGCTGCGCTCGCCCACCTGCTGTGCACGTTCACGCAGGTATGCCGCATCGGTCAGGCCCGCCGGCACATCGACATGATCCGGATCGGCCACATACTGGTTGCGATCGGCAAACGCCAGCCGCCCGGCTTCGGTAAACACATGCAGACCGTCGGCCTGCAACTCGCCCTGGGCATCGGCCAGTCGGGGTGCGCCGGCGGCCTGGAGAATGCCCAGGATCTGTGCGACGGCGATCGCTCCGGAAGATGGGGGAGGCATCCCGCAGATGCGGTAGTTGGCACGTGGGGTCGGCAGGGGGGTGCACAGCGCATCGCGGACCACGGGCTTGTAGAAGGCGAGATCACGCTCAGTGAGTACGCCCGGATTACTGGGATGCCGTTGCACGGCCTCAACAATGTCATGCGCGATCGGCCCGGAATGAAGGGCGAGACTGCCGCGCTTGGCAATCTGGCCCAGGGTGTCGGCCAGCGCCGGGTTGCGCAGCAGGTGACCGACTGGCCAGGGCTGCCCCTGGCGGTCATAGAAGTACGCCGCTGCGGCAGGGTCCTTGCGTAGATGCCGATCGATGGTGATCAGTCGATGAAGCCTGGGGCTGACTTCAAAACCTTGACTGGCAAGGAGGATGGCGGGTTCAAACAGTCGAGCCCAGGGCAATCGGCCATGCTCGGCATGCGCTGCCTCGAGCATGCGAACCACCCCGGGCACCCCCACCGAACGGCCACCGACCACAGCATCGAAAAATGCCAGGGGCTTACCCTGCGCATCGAGAAACAGGCGCTCCGTTGCACCGGAGGGAGCGGTTTCCCTGCCATCCCAGGCCTGTACAGTCCGACCGACGGGGCTGTAGTGCATGAGAAATGCTCCGCCGCCGATTCCCGAGGACTGTGGCTCGGTCAGCGTGAGCACCATTTGTGCGGCGATTGCGGCGTCGGTTGCGCTTCCGCCTTCGCGCAGGATCTGCAGTGCGGCCCGACTGGCGTGTGGATTGGCCGTGGCCACCATCATGCGCCGAGCGCGCGCGCCCTGTTGAGCGATCCGACCACTGCTGGCCTCGGGCGCCTGGCTCAGCGCAGGTGGCGACAGGGGCCCCTGGGATTGCGGTGCCTGTGCCTGTACGGCGCCCGCTGCAAGGCAGGCGAGGATCATCAGTCGCGCAGTCAGGACACCCATGGATCGAACGCTACCATAGCGTTCCTTCATCGCTCTCTGAATTCATCCATGAGCCTGCCCGACCTCACCAGCCTGCCCTCGCTGCGCCAGACAATTGATGCCCTGAGGAAGGGTCAAGTCAAGGTGCGAAGCCTGCTCGAACGGACCGAGGCTGCCGCCAGCATCCACAGTGGGCTCAATGCGCTGGCCTGGGTCGACTGGGATGCTGCCCGAGCGCGGGCCGATGCCCTGGATGCGCTGGCTGCGGCGGGTCATCCGCTTGGTGCTTTGCATGGCGCCTGCGTGAGCATCAAGGATCTCTATGTGATGCAGGGGATGCCGACCCGAGCCGGTACTCGGGCCAGGCTGCCCGATCTGGGTCCCGAAGGCCCGGCCGTGGCGCGACTGCGTGCGGCGGGGGCGGTGCTCTTTGCCAAGACCAACCTGCATGAGGTGGCGCTGGGCGGCACCGGCGAAAATCCCTGGACGGGCGATGTGCTCAACCCACACGATCCGGCCCATCAGGCAGGGGGTTCATCAAGTGGCGCAGGTGCAGCGGTCGCGGCCGGTATCGGCGTGGCGGGCCTGGGCAGCGATACCGGCGGCTCGGTGCGCATTCCAGCGGCGTTTTGCGGTGTGGTGGGCTTCAAGCCCACCTGGGGCGCCATTCCCCTGCAGGGGGCGCTGTGCCTGTCCTGGACCTGCGATCATGCCGGTCCGCTCACCCGCAGCGTTGATGATGCGGCGCTGCTCTTTGAGGTCATGGCTGCACGGCGTACGGATCATGGTCATGCCGCGCGGCGGCCGCGTCTGGGCGTGCCGGTTCAATGGCTTGCCGGAAAACTGGGTGAAGGCACGCGCGCCTGGTTTGAAGCGCTCAAGGCGCGCCTGATGACCGAGGCCGACGTGATCGAAATCAACCCGCCCACGCTGCCTCAGGCCTGGGCTGCCTACACGCCACTGGTGCGTGCAGAAGCCGCCTGGGTCCATCGCGAGGCGCTGGCCGCAGGGGGCGAAGGATTTTCGGCTCCCGTGCTCGCCCCCTTGCAACTCGGTCTGAAAGTGAGCCTGCCGGAGTATCTCGAATCGCTGCGTGTGCGCACGCTGCTGTGCGCATCGCTCGATGCGGCCCTGAATGATGTCGATGCCCTGATCACGCCTACCACGGCGGTGCCCGCGCCCCGGCGCGGTCAACTTGAAGTGGATGTGGAATCCGGCCGCGTGGCCACCCGCGATGCGGTGCTGGGCATGACGGCGCCCTTCAGCTTTGCAGGCCTGCCCACGCTGGCCTTGCCTGCAGGCTGGATCGGCTCCATGCCTGCGAGCCTGCAGGTGGTGGGTGCCCGCGATCAGGACGCCAGCCTGCTTGCGCTGGGGCGGTGGCTGGAGCCCCGGATACGCTGACCTCGTGCAGCGAGGTCAGCGTTTGCCGAACAAGTACGACCGGGTTCGGCGCCGCTCGCTTCAGCGCGACCGGCTTCAGCGCGGGGCCATGCGGATGGCGCCATCCAGGCGGATGGTTTCGCCATTGAGCATGGGGTTGGCAAAGATCTGCTGAACCAGCATGGCGTACTCGGTCGGGTCACCCAGACGCGAGGGGAAGGGCACCTGGGCCCCGAGGGATTGCTGTGCTTCCTTGGGCAGGCCCAGCAGCATCGGGGTGAGGAACAGACCCGGTGCAATCGTGACGACCCGAACGCCGTCGCGGGAAAGATCGCGCGCGATTGGCAGCGTCATGCCGACCACGCCGCCCTTGGAGGCCGAGTAGGCGGCCTGGCCGATCTGACCCTCGAATGCGGCAACCGATGCGGTGTTGACGATCACACCACGCTCGCCTGCGTCGTTGGGTGCATTCTTGACCATGGCTGCCGCGGCCAGGCGAATCATGTTGAAGGTGCCGATCAGGTTGACATTGACTACGCGGGTGAAGTCGGCCAGCGATGCCGGGCCTTCCTTGCCCACGGTCTTGGCCGCGCGGCCGATCCCGGCGCAATTCACCAGACCGCGCAGTACGCCCATCTTGGCTGCAGCGTCCACCGCGGCCTGACCATCGGCCTCGGAGGTGACATCACATTTGACGAAGGTGGCTGCACCGCCCAGCGCCTTGAGCTTTTCGGCAGCGGTCGCTTCATTGACATCTGCGATCACCACCTTGCCACCTGCGGCGACCACCGCATCGGCTGTTGCGCCACCCAGGCCCGAGGCCCCACCGGTCACGATGACCACTGCATCCTTGAACTGCATCTCTGACTCCCATCCAGGTTGAAAATGAAAAGCCCGCACGCCAGAGGCGTACGGGCTGCACTCTGGCCGGGCGAGGCCCGGCCGAAACCGCCTTATTTGCTTGCAGCGGGCGTATTGTCGCCTGAAGCAGGGGCGGCCGGCGCAGCCGCTCCGGGGGCTGCGGGCGCAGCCGCATTGTCGGCGGGCGCCGCGGCGGCGGCAGGAGCCGCAACCGGTGCTGCGGCGGGGGCCGCAGCCGGAGCCGCCGGGGCACTGATCGCCGCCGGTGCACCGTGGCCTGCAGCCTTGTGACCATCGGCCGAAGCGCCCGTACCCGCGATCACCGGCACCAGCAGCAGGGCCACGATGTTGATGATCTTGATGAGCGGGTTGACGGCAGGGCCGGCGGTGTCCTTGTACGGATCGCCCACGGTGTCACCGGTCACGGCGGCCTTGTGGGCTTCGCTGCCCTTCCCGCCATGATTGCCTTCCTCAATGTACTTCTTGGCGTTGTCCCAGGCGCCGCCGCCGGTACACATCGAGATCGCCACGAACAGGCCGGTCACGATCGTGCCCATCAGCAGTCCGCCCAGCGCCTCGGCGCCAAGCAGCACACCCACCAGGATCGGTACAACCACGGGGAGCAGCGAAGGAACGATCATTTCCTTGATGGCCGCGGTGGTCAGCATGTCGACCGCCTTGCCGTATTCAGGCGTAGCGGTGCCTTCCATGATGCCCTTGATCTCGCGGAACTGGCGACGCACCTCAACCACCACCGAACCGGCCGCGCGGCCCACAGCCTCCATGGCCATGGCGCTGAAGAGGAAGGGCACAAGGCCACCGATGAACAGGCCCACGATCACGCGATAGTCGGACAGGTCGAACTTGAATGCATTGCCGGTCGACTCGAGCGCATGGGTGTAGTCGGCAAAGAGCACCAGCGCAGCAAGTGCAGCCGAACCGATCGCGTAGCCCTTGGTGACCGCCTTGGTGGTGTTACCCACGGCGTCGAGCGGATCAGTGATGTTGCGCACGGACTCGGGCATGCCCGCCATTTCGGCGATACCACCGGCGTTGTCGGTGATCGGACCGTAGGCGTCGAGGGCCACAATGATGCCGGCCATCGAAAGCATGGAAGTTGCCGCGATCGCGATGCCATAGAGGCCCGCGAGCTTGAACGACACGATGATGGCCAGACACACCACCAGCACGGGCCAGGCGGTGGATTTCATCGACACGGCCAGGCCGGCGATGATGTTGGTGCCGTGGCCAGTCTCCGATGCCGCGGCCACATAGCGGACCGGCTTGTACTCGGTGCCGGTGTAGTACTCGGTGATCCAGACCAGCAGACCGGTCAGCACCAGACCCACCACGGCCGAGCCGTAGATTTTCATCACGGCACCGGTGCCGCCCAGAGCATTGTCGGGGATCATCCAGGACGTGATCGGGTAGAAGGCAATCAGGGCAAGTACGCCTGCCACGATCAGGCCGCGGTAAAGGGCGGTCATGATCTTCTGCCCGGGCTTGGCCTTCACGAAGGCGCAGCCGATGATCGAGGCAATGATCGCAAAGCCGCCCAGGGCCAGCGGGTAGGTGGCCGCTGCCGCCGGGGCGTTGGTCACCATCAGGGCGCCGAGCAGCATCGTGGCGATCAGCGTGACCGCGTAGGTCTCGAACAGGTCAGCCGCCATGCCGGCGCAGTCACCCACGTTATCGCCCACGTTGTCGGCGATCACGGCGGGGTTGCGGGGGTCGTCTTCAGGAATGCCGGCTTCGACCTTGCCCACCAGGTCGGCGCCCACATCGGCGCCCTTGGTGAAGATGCCGCCACCCAGACGCGCGAAGATCGAGATCAGCGACGAACCGAAGGCCAGGCCGATCAGCGGCTTGATCGCATCGTGCAGTTTGGCCCCGTCGGCCGTGGTGCCGCCCAGGAACCAGAAAAAGCCGGCCACGCCGAGCAGGCCCAGTCCGACCACCAGCATGCCGGTGATCGCACCACCCCGGAAGGCCACGGCCAGCGCGTCGTTCAGGCCGCGGGTGGCAGCCTGCGCTGTGCGCACATTGGCTTTGACCGACACATTCATGCCGATGTAGCCCGCAGCACCCGACAGGATTGCACCGATGGCAAAGCCCACCGCGGTGGTCATACCCAGGCCGGGAACAAACAGAATCACCAGAAACAGGATCACCCCGACGATGCCGATGGTGCGGTACTGGCGGTTGAGGTAGGCCTTGGCGCCTTGCTGGATCGCCGCGGCGATGGACTGCATCTTGGCATTGCCCGCATCGAGGCCGAGGATCCATTTGCTCGATACGAGGCCATAAATGACGGCCAGCACGCCACAGGCGAGCGCGAGCAAGGTTGCTGTGGAAACAGCTCCACTCATGAGGAAAATCTCCGTTCTGGGTAACTTGTCAGTTGTTATCGCTGGGGTCGCGGGGACTGCTGCGACCTGCCCGACAGACGCCGGGCGAACGCATCTTCACTGATTTGTGCCGTGCTTGGCAAGGCGAGCCCCTCCCGGGGGCTGCCGGTGGGCGTGTGTTCAGCCCAGGGCGGCAAACGCCCGGTCGCGGATTTCGTCGACGCTGCCCAGACCCGAAATGCGGGTGTAGCGAGGCGCAGCCGTATCACCCGTTGCAGCCCATCGCGAGTAGTAATCCACCAACGGGCGGGTCTGCGACTGATAGACCTCCAGGCGCTTGCGCACGGTGTCCTCGCGGTCGTCGTCACGCTGAATGAGGGCTTCACCCGTGACATCGTCCTGGCCCGCGACGCGGGGCGGATTGAAGCGAACGTGATAGGTGCGGCCGCTGGTTGCATGCACCCGGCGCCCGCTCATGCGCTCGATGATGTCCGTATCAGGCACATCGATTTCGAGCACCACGTCGATGCGGACTCCGGCCGACTTCATGGCATCGGCCTGGGGGATGGTGCGCGGAAAGCCGTCGAAGAGATAACCACCGGCGCAATCGGGCTGGGCAAGCCGATCCTTGACCAGACCGATGATGATGTCGTCGGAGACAAGGCCGCCGGAGTCCATCACCTGCTTGGCGGCCAGGCCGAGCGGCGTTCCGGCCTTGACGGCGGCCCGGAGCATGTCGCCCGTGGAGATCTGGGGGATGCCGTATTTGTCCTTGATGAACGCGGCTTGGGTACCTTTGCCCGCGCCGGGCGGGCCCAGAAGGATCAGGCGCATGACTGTGTTGTGCTGGTCAGAGATCGGAAGAGCAACTGACCTTAACCGCAAAGCCGGCATGGGTCAAACCCCGGACTGTCGTGAACGGGCACCCTTGACGCTCAGCGAAATTGCTGGCGGACGCGTTCGAGGTCGGCTGCGGTATCGACGCCGGCAGGCGGCGCCTGCTCGACCCTCAGGACCGCGATTCGCACCCCCTGCCAGAGGGCACGCAACTGTTCGAGCGATTCGAGCTGCTCGATGGGGGCGGGCTCGAACGAGCGCCAGGCTCGCAGAAACGACACGCGATAGGCATAGAGCCCCACATGGCGAAGCACCAGACCCGCACCCGGCAGGGTCGCCGGACGCTCCTGCGGAAAGCCGGGCATGGCATCGCGGGCAAACGGTATCGGTGCTCGCGAGAAGTAGAGCGCGCGATCCTGGGCATCGCAGACCACCTTGACCACATGGGGGGAGAAAAATTCCCCGACCTCATGGATCGGATGGGCCGCGGTGGCCATTGCACATTCGGGTCGCGCGGCCAGCAGGCCGGCCACCTGGGCAATCAGCTCAGGGGGAATGAGCGGCTCATCGCCCTGGACGTTGACCACGATCTCGTGATCCTGCAACTGCAGGGCGTCAACGGCCTCGGCGAGGCGATCGGTACCGGACGGATGATCGGCGCGCGTCAGGATGGCCATCACGCCATGCGCCTGCGCAGCCTTCAGAACCGCTTGGGAGTCGGTGGCGATGGCCACGCGCTGCGCACCACTGAGGGCCGCCTGCCGAGCCACGCGGATCACCATGGGCAGGCCGCCGATATCGGCCAGCGGCTTGTCGGGCAACCGGCTCGAGGCCATGCGCGCCGGCACCAGCGCAACGAACGTCGGTTTCATGGCGCGACAGGAATCGCCCGGGCCTCGGCCTCGATCAGGACCGGAATGTCGTCGCGGATGGGATAAGCGAGCCGGTCGGCATCGCAGATGAGTTCGGATGCTGCCCGATCGTGTCGCAAGGGGCCCTTGCAGATCGGACAGACCAGGATTTCAATCCATTTGGGATCCACGCAGGCGTTCCTCCAGCCAATCGATGAAGCCCGGTTCGACAGTCGCACGGGCAGTGACTTCAAAACAGCGCGCTCGCAATTCCTGCGGCCAGCCTGCGCATTTTACGGCGTCTTTGGAGGTCATCAGCACGATCTCGGCGGGCAGTCTTTCCGCCCAGTGTGGGTCGATCGGAGCATGGTCAGCCAGCGCCCAGCACACCGGATCAATCCCGCTTCGACGCAGGTTCGAAAAAAAGCGACCGGGCTCACCGATTCCGGCAATGGCATGGACACGCAGGCCGCGCCAGCGCTGAGCGGCTTCTTGCAGTTGGAGGTCTTGCGCGCCATCGAGACGCAGACACCTCTGGGCCGCCACATTGAAGCGAAACACGCGGGAGTGATCGATCGGTGGCACCGTCGCATCGCCATTCAGGACCAGGGCATCGAGCAGCAGGGCATTGAAGAGCGGCTCTCGCATCGGACCGGCCGGCAGGACTCTCCCATTGCCTGCGCCGCGCTCGTCGAAAACCGCGAGCTCGAGGTCTCGAGCGAGACCGCTGTGCTGAAGACCATCGTCGCTGAGTACAACATTGCAGTCGTGATGTGACAGCAGCACGGCGAGCGCTGCACCACGGTCATGTCCGATGGCCAGGGGCAGTCTGGTCAGCCGGGCAAGCAATGCGGCCTCATCGCCGTAGCGTTGTGCAGCGTCGACCGGCGTCGGGGCGGGCATGAGAAGCCCATTCTGGGGGGTATCCCGACCCCCATGACCGCGGGCGATCAGGCCGACGCGCCAGCCTCGTTCGCCCAGCGCCTGCGCCATTGCGACAACCAGGGGGGTCTTGCCCGTGCCCCCCACGAGCAGATTGCCAATCACCACGATGCGAGCTCGTCGATGGGCAGGCCCCCTCGCTTTGCGCTGCGCAATTGCTTGACGCTTGCGCTCGGCGAAGCGACTGACTGCCCAGGCCGCGGGGCCCAGCAGGAGTCGGGCGAGCCACGGAAAGCGTTCCGGCGGAGCGAACCAGAGTCGTTTCAGAGCGGCTTCGAGCCGGGCCCGGGCGTTGACGGCACCATTGGCTGTGGAGCCTGGCGGGGGGGGGCTTGAATTCAACGGCGGATGGCCTGAGCCGGCTTGCCTGCAGGCGGTCCGGATTGGGTGGCAAAGCTGACCCGCGCCAGGCCGGCGATGCGCGCTGCTTCCAGCACCTGGACGACCGCCTGATGCGTGGCCGCAGCATCGGCATGAATGACCAGCGTCAGTTTTTCTCGGCCCGCAGCGATCCGCTCGAGTTCACCCGCAAATGTCGCGGCATCCCGCCATTCGATCTGGCGCCCATCGATTGCATGTCGACCGTCCGCGCCGACCGTGACTTCAATCTGGGCTGGTTCATTGACCGGTTGGGTCGAACTCGAGGGCAGATCGACCTGCACCTCGCTGACTCTGGAATAGGTCGTTGTCACCAGGACGAAGATCAGGACGACGAGCAGCAGGTCAATGAGCGGAATGAAGTTGATTTCCGGCTCGTCGCGATGCAGGCTGCGTCGAAAGTTCATCGCGTGGAGCTTCGCTCTGAGCCGTCGTGGGGCAGGGCTTCAAGCAGTCGCTGGGCGTCCTGCTGCATCTGCAGCATGAAGCCTTCGACTCGGCTTCTGTAGAAACGGGCTGCGATCAGTGCAGGGATGGCAACCGCCAATCCCAGGGCCGTGTTGTAGAGCGCAACCGAAATGCCATGGGCAAGCGCCTGTGGATTGTTCCCATTGGGGCTGGCCGCACCAAAGATTTCAATCATTCCGACCACGGTCCCGAACAGGCCCAGCAGGGGGGCCACCGCGGCCAGGGTCGACAGCGCCCCAAGATATCGCTCGAGTTCGTGGGTCACACTCTGCGCAGCCGATTCCATGGCTTCCTGCATGGCGCTTCGCCCGCTGCGTTGATTGCGCAATCCCGCGGCGAGGATGCGCCCGAGCGGCGAGTCGGCCTCCAGCCTTTGCACGGTGTCCGGGCCCGCGGTTCGCGTCTGCAGAAGGGTCAGGAGTTGCTCAAGCAGTGCGGGCGGCGCCACCCGAGCCCGCCGCAGGACGAGCGCCCGCTCGATGATGAGCGCCAGAGCAATGAAGGAGGTCAGGATCAGAAACCAGACCGGCCAGCCTGCCGCCTGTAGGATGGACAACACGAAGCTCTCCGGAAGCGATTCGGGGAAGGACGCGATGAGCCTCAGCCGATCGGATGATCACAACATGGCGCTCAAGGAACGCCATCCAAGTCCCTGATTGTCCGAGGTTTGACCGGGTGGGGGCAAGTCGCCGACTGCGCCACACTATCCCCAGAAGCTGTGGACAACTCTGTGGGTGACTTGGGTGCACCGCTGAAAAAGGCGCATGAAATCGTGGCCGACATGGATTGCCAAAATATTACGCAAAAATTAAATCAAGTAAAATCAATGACTTGCTACGATGGTGCGACGGGTCAAGGCAGAATCTCCTACAAGACGTCGATTTTTAGCGGTATGTGGATAGTTTCTGCCGGAAAACCCGCATGAATCCTGATCGCCCGCCATTTCGGCGCCAAGCCCCCCGCCCGGTCGTGGCCCCGCCGGGACAACCCGTGCCGGTGAGCGACCCCTTGGAGGGCGATCGGACGGGCGGGCCGAATGTGATTTCGGTCGGCGAACTCAATCACGCCGTCGCCCGCCTGATCGAGCGCAGTTTCGCGCCGCTCTGGGTCAGCGGCGAGATCTCCAATCTGCGCTCCTACGCCAGTGGGCACTGGTACTTCAAGCTCAAGGATGCGCGGGCGTCGGTCGATGCGGTGATGTTCAAGGGCCGCACCCGTCTGCTCGACTTCAACCCGTCCGATGGCGATCAGGTGCAGGTGCGGGCCCAGCCTTCGCTCTATGAGGCGGGGGGCGGCTTTCAGCTCGTGGTCGAGTCGATGCGCCCGGCGGGCGAGGGGGTGCTGTTTCGCCGCTTCATGCAACTGAAGGCGCGGCTGCAGGCCGAAGGCCTGTTTGATGAGGATCGCAAGCAGGCGATTCCGGATCAGCCTCACTGCATCGGGGTGATCACCTCGCTGCAGGCCGCAGCTCTGCGCGATGTGCTGACCACGCTGGCGCGTCGTGCGCCGCAGGTTCCGGTGATTCTCTATCCTGCCTCGGTCCAGGGCGTGGCGGCACCCGGGGAGTTGCGCCATGCGCTCGAGACAGCCAACCAGCGGGCTGAGTGCGATGTGCTGCTGCTGGTGAGGGGCGGCGGATCCATCGAAGACCTCTGGGCCTTCAATGACGAAGCGCTCGCCCGCTCGATCGCCTCAAGCGCCCTCCCGGTCATCAGCGGCGTAGGTCACGAGACCGATTTCACGATTGCCGACTTTGTCGCGGACTGGCGAGCACCCACGCCCACCGGTGCGGCGATGCGGGCTGTGCCCGATCGCGCCGAGCAGCGGGTGGTGCTGGAGCGCGATGCCCAGCGCCTGTCGCTCGCCATGGACCGTTCGTGGGCGCAGGCTGCCCAGCGGCTCGAGTCGGTCGCCCGGTTGCTGCGCGCCCCTTCGCTTCAGTGGGCCCAGCGCGCAGCGGTGCTGGAGCGGCTCTCGCAGGGACTGTCTCGTCTGATGGGGGATCGCCTGCAGCGGGCTCAGTCGCGGCTGGATCGGTCTGGAGCACGTTTGAGGTCACCGGCACTGGAGCGGCCCCTGGCGCGCCTGAACCTGGCGCAGCGCGCCTTGCCGGCGGCCATGGATCGCGGGTTGGAGCAGGCGACCCGCAGGCTTGCCCTGGCCGAATCGGCCTTGGGTTGGGTCAGTCCGCAGGCCGTGCTTGATCGGGGTTATGCGTTGGTCACTGACCCGCAAGGGCGCTTCGTGCGCGAGGCTGGGCAGGTTCTGCCCGGCCAGCAGGTCTCGGTGCGCGTGTCCCGGGGCGGCTTTGATGCCGTGGTCCAGGCGGTGCAGACCGACCCCACGAAGGCAGGGGCGGATTGAGGGCGCCCACGCCGCTGGCCTACAATCGCGCCTTCTTCAGGAGGACCCTCATGGAACATACCCTGCCCGCACTGCCCTACGCCATCGACGCCCTGGCCCCCCACATCTCGAAGGAAACCCTCGAGTTTCACCATGGCAAGCATCATCAGACCTATGTCACCAACCTCAATGGCCTGATCAAGGGCACCGAGTTCGAGTCGATGAGCCTCGAAGACATCGTGCGCAAGTCCTCGGGCGGCGTGTTCAACAACGCAGCCCAGATCTGGAACCACACCTTCTACTGGAACTCGCTCTCGCCTACGGGTGGCGGTGCACCGAGTGGCGCGCTGGCTGCGGCCATCAATGCCAAGTGGGGCTCGTTCGATGCCTTCAAGGAGGCCTTCAACAAGTCGGCTGCCGGTAACTTCGGCTCGAGCTGGACCTGGCTGGTGAAGAAGGCCGATGGCAGCCTCGACATCGTCAACACCAGCAACGCCGCCACGCCGATCACGGGTGCCGACAAGCCGCTGATCACCTGCGAC
>Ga0255091_1000185_pt1 | contig 28126 bp, 28 predicted proteins | sample Colum_Yuk_RepB_8_2_FD_188439 | JGI IMG/M metagenome (GOLD analysis project Ga0255091, IMG submission 188439) | Freshwater microbial communities from Columbia River, Oregon, United States - Colum_Yuk_RepB_8d | ecosystem: Environmental > Aquatic > Freshwater > River | place: USA: Oregon... | reverse complement strand
GAGCCGGGCGGGGTGGTCGGCGTGGGGGTGCCGCTGGCGGGCAGTACGAAGATCTGCTGCGTCGCGTCCCTTTGCAGGCGGGTGGCGTTGCGAGTGCTGGCCATCACGATGACCCCGCCACTGGTGGCAGGCCAGCCATTGAGGCCCTTGGCCATGAGCATGCTGGGCATGCCCCACTGGCGATCCGCACCCAGCACGGCCGTCATCGTGCGCCAGCGCCAGTCTGCCGCGCGGTTATCGAACCAGACCGCGCGCACGCGGCCATCGGGCTCGCGGCCCAGACGCGGGTGCTGGCTGTCGGCGCGTTTCGGGTCCAGCGCCAGGGCGGGCGGATCGCCGGCATCGGCAAAGCTGGCACCGTCGTCGCTGGAGAGGGCGTAGCGCAGGTTGCGGCTCTCGCCCGCCGGATTGGCGATGAGGCTGTCCCACATCACCACGGTAGTGCCATCGGCAGCAAAGGCGAGGCTGGGATGGCGATTGGCGGTGCCCTCCTTGCCCAGCACCACGGGTGTACCGAAGGCGCTCTCGGCGGGTTTGCGGGTCTGCACCTGCACCTTCCACCAGTCGGTTTCGGTGCCATCACCCACCAGCACCTGGCCGGTCCAGAGCGGGTCGAGATCGTTGCGGTTGTCCTGGTAGGCGACGGCGATCAGGCCGTCGTCGCGCACCGCCACGGCGGGCCACACCGAGGCCGGATAGCGTGCGCTGCGGGTGTCGAGCGGATTGGCGGCGTTGAAGGTCTTGCCGGGGCGGGAGAGGTTGATCGGCTCCGCATCCACGCCAATGATCTGGGCGAATACATCGAACGGCTCCCCGGCGCGGATTTCTTGCCACACCACCACGGCCTGGCCCGAGGGTGTCAGCGCCAGGGCGGGGTGTTCGGCGCGGCCCGGCAGGCTGCGAATCACCTGCTCCGGGGCGAAGCTGGCACCGCCATCGCTGGATTGCCGTAAGTAGATCGCCGGTCGTCGCGGTGTCTGTCCCGCCCGCTCGTCCTGCCACACCACCACCACCTTCTGGCCCTGCGCCGCCACCTTGGCAAAACGTGCGCTGCGGCTGGCGGGTGCCAGATCAATCTCACTGCCCAGCACCCCATCGGCCGAGCGGCGGCGGTAGACGACGCGGGTGGCGCCGGCCTCGTGTCGCTCGGCCACGAGGTGCGCGGTGCCATCGGCGGTGGCGGCCACATCCGGAAAGCCCGCGAAACGACCCACCTCGCCAATCGCCAGCGCGGCCCCATCCAGGCTGCCGATGTCGGCGGGCAGCGGCATGTCGGTGACGGGGTTCGCGAGGCGCGGCCCGATGAAAATCGGCGCGGTGATGGCGCGGCGCTGGCTGGCGAGGCCCGTCACGATCTGCTGGATCACGCCGGTGGGGTTGTCGCGGATGCTGGTGTTGACTGCCTCGGCCTCGCCCACGCCCAGCACCTCCACGTAATACCAGGCGTCGGTCTCATCGGTTGTGATGTCGTAGACCTGGACGGCGGTGGGCAGCGTGCCGGTGAAGGTCTTGAACGGCGTCGCACCGTCGGCGAACTTGCCGGGGTTCTTCCAGACATGGACCGTGGCCCCCGTGGCGGCCGTGACCGTCACCCGGAGCTTGCCCGCGGCACCGGCCGGCACCACCACCTCGTCGCCGCCGAGCGCTTCGTAGACGCCATCACCCTGCAGGTCGGCTTCGAGGGTGGCGGTGGGCGTGATGCCGTCGAGGCGATTGGTGATGGCGATGCGGCCGCCCTGCAAGGCATCGAGGATGGCGCGCTCGCTGCGTTCCACCGCGAACACCCGCGTGGCCGGCAGCCCCGGCCCGGCCACCGCCCACAGTTCGCGAAAGTGGTTGTCGCTGCCGCCCACACCCGCAAAGCGCAGACCGCGGTTCCACTGGCTCTCCGCAAAGCGCAGCTCGGTGGCGATGCCGGAACCCTTGTTCCAGATTTCCATCACGCCATAGCCGACGGCATTGGCGTTGTCGTTACCCGTCACGCCGTCTTCGCCGACGAGGCCGTCGTCCGGGTGGTTGTGGCCGTAGACCGCGCCCTGCAACTGCGCATCCCAGATCGAGGTCTGCACGCGGCTCCAGTCCGGGCGGCCCTCGTAGGTGGCGTCCTGCACCAGCCAGTCCACCGCGCCGATCGCCTTGCCGTGCGGGCTGCCGTTGGTCTCCTCGCCCGGGATCAGCAGCAGATCGGCGGACTCCCACAGCGGGTCGTAGTGCTGGTCGTACGTGCGGTGGTCAGTGAGCGGCATCCACGACAGGCCGTTCAACACGCCCTGGCCGATCTGGTCGGCCACCGAGACATTGCCGGGGCCGCGCCCGTCCAGCCCCTGCCGCAGCGCGCTGCCATCGGCCGAGTGGTCGTTGTGGACATGCGTATCCCCCGCCAGCCAACTGCCGATGGGAGCCTCCAGCGCCTTGGCTGGGCCGGTGGCCGGTGGTGATGCGGGCTGGCCGCAGCCCGCAGGCAGCAGCAGGCAGACGGTGACGGCGGCGAGGATGTGCAGGCGCATGGCAGGTCAGCATTGGGGTCACGGCCGACAGGCTAGCCAGCCAACATCACGGCAATTTGACGGTGCCGAGACTTCGGCCCCGATGGGCTTGATTTCTCTGCCAAGACCGCCCACCGCCAGCGTCAAGCCGCAGCCATTTGCGGCGACGGCGGGCGTGTCTCGGTAGACTCCGCGACCCGCACCTGCACCATCGACATCGAGCCCCCATGCGCCTGTCCCGCTTCCCCATCGCCACCACCAAAGAAACGCCCGCCGACGCGCAGGTGATTTCTCACCAGCTCATGCAGCGCGCGGGCTACATCCGCAAGCTCGGCGCGGGCCTCTACACCTGGATGCCGATCGGCAAGCGCATGCTCTCGAAGATCGAATACATCGTGCGCGAGGAGATGGATCGCGCCGGTGCGGTGGAGTGCTTCATGCCCTCGATCCAGCCCGCCGAGCTGTGGCAGGAATCGGGCCGCTGGGATGCGATGGGCCAGGAGATGCTGCGCATCAAGGACCGCCACGGTGCGGACTTCTGCTATGGGCCGACGCACGAGGAAGTGATCGTCCACACCGTGCGGCAGGACGTGCGCAGCTACAAGCAGCTGCCGCTGAACATCTATCAAATCCAGACCAAGTTTCGCGACGAGCGCCGCCCGCGCTTCGGCGTGATGCGCGCGCGCGAGTTCGTGATGAAGGACGCCTACAGCTTCCACATGGATGCGGCCTCGCTGGAAACCGAATACCAGAACATGCGCGCGGCCTACGTGCGCATCTTCACGCGGCTGGGTGTGGAGTTCCGCGCCGTCACGGCTGATTCCGGCAACATCGGTGGTGCCAAGAGCGAGGAGTTCCACGTGCTGGCCGGTGCCGGTGAAGACCTGCTGGCCGTGGCCGAGGGCGGCACGTACGCCGCCAACGTCGAGGCCGCCATCACGCTGCCGCAGCCCGCACCCGCTGCAGCCACTGCGGCGCTAACCAAGGTCAGCACGCCGGGCCAGAAGACCTGCGAGCAGGTGAGTGCCTTCCTCAAGGTGCCTCTCCAACACAAGGTGAAGCTCCTGGTGGTGAAGGGGGCCGACGGCGGCCTCGTCGCCATCGCGCTGCGCGGTGACCACTCGCTCAACGAGATCAAGGCCGCCAAGCATCCGAAGATCGCCAGCCCCTTCATGCTCGCCAATCCGGCGGAAGTGCAGGCGGCCTTCGGTGCCGAAGTGGGCTATCTGGGGCCCGTCGGCGTACCCGCCACCGTGCCGGTGATTGCCGACTTCGCCGCCGCCGCAGTGGCCGACTTCGTCTGCGGCGCCAATGCCAACGACCACCACTACACCGGCGCCAACTGGGGCCGCGACGCGAGCTATGTCGAGCAGGCCGACCTGCGCCAGATCGCCGAGGGTGATGCCTCGCCGGACGGCGTGGGCACCATCAAGTTCTATCGCGGCATCGAGGGCGGGCACATCTTCCAGCTCGGGCAGAAGTACACCAAGGCCATGGGCTTCACCGTGTTGAACGAGCAGCAGCAGGCAGTCACACCCGAGATGGGCTGCTATGGCGTGGGCGTGTCGCGCCTCGCCGCGGCGGTGATCGAACAGAGCCATGACGCCAACGGCATCATCTGGCCCGACGCCATCGCGCCCTGGCGCGTGCTGGTCTGCCCCATCGGCAGCGACAAGTCGCCGGCCGTGAAGGAGGCCGCCGAAAAGCTCTATGCGGATTTGCAGGCCGCCGGCATCGAGGTGGCGCTGGATGATCGTGGCGCGCGACCCGGCAGCATGTTTGCCGACGCCGATCTCATCGGCATCCCGCACCGCGTGGTCATCGGCGACAAGGGCCTGGCGACGCAGCAATTCGAATACAAGCACCGCCGGGGCGAAAAGGCCGAGATGATTCCGGCCACGCTCGCGGCGGTGCTCGAAAAGCTGGGCTGAAGCCCCTGCGGTGAACACCGGCAGCGAGTCGCGCTGGCGCGAACTGGATGGCTTGCGCGCACTGGCGATCTCGCTGGTGCTGGTGAACCACCTCTTCGTGCCCCAGGCCACCGGAGGCTGGATGACCGTGCTGCACGGCGTGCTGGCGCCGAGCTGGCTGGGCGTGGACCTGTTCTTCGTGCTCTCGGGCTATCTCATCACCGGCATCCTGTTGCGGGACCGGCAGCAGACACGGCCCTTCGCGCGCTTTTACCTGCGGCGGGCAGTGCGCATCTTCCCCGCCTATTACGCGGTGCTGGCGCTGGTGCTGCTGGGGATCTACGCCGGGGCTTCCACCGAGCCCAGGCCATCGCCCACGGCGCTGGCGATGTTCACCGCCTATGCGCAGAACTGGTGGCCGGTGCTGCTCGGCAGCAGCGGCTTCGTGCAGGACACCGAGCCACTCTGGCAGCAGACCTCGCACTTCTGGTCGCTGGCAGTGGAGGAGCAGTTCTACCTGCTGTGGCCACTGCTGCTGTGGTGGCTACCGCGCCAGCGCGTGGCACTGGGGCTGGGCCTGATCTACCTCGGCGTGCTCGGCCTCAAGCTCTGCCTGTGGAGAGGCGGTGCCGACCCGACCTGGCTGTTCTTTGCCACCTTCAGTCGCTGCGACGCGCTGGTGCTGGGCGCCTGGGTTGCGGCCTGCCAGCACGAGGGCAAATCGCTGCGGCCCCTCGCTGCCGGCTGGATGGGACTGCTGCTGCTCCTGCTCGTGGCGGGCATCCATGCGATCTACACGCTGCAATGGCCTACTCAATACTGGCGACGCCTGTTCGGCGAGGTGGCACCGCTCACGGCGGCGGCGGCCCTGCTATTCACCTGGATGATCGTGCGCCTGCGGCAGCCGCCGCAGCACCCGCGGCTACGCCAATGGCTGGGCAGTGCGCCGCTCGGCTGGCTGGCGCAGCTCTCGTATAGCCTCTATCTGGTGCACCTGCCGATCACGCACGGGCTCAATCCCGCACTGAATGCATTCTTCGCCAGGCTCGGCGCGTCGACCAACCTCGCCATGCTGGCGGCCGGTCTGGTGATCCTGCCCCTGTGCATCGCGGCTGCCCTGTTGCTGCACCACGGGCTCGAACGGCCGGCGCTGCGGCGGCGCAGCGCCTGGGAGCGCCGCTGGCTTGGCCCGGAGCTTCAGCGACGGTCGTAGCGACGAGCCTGCAGCGCCTCCAGCGTGCGAGCGAGATGCTCGAAGGCAGCGTGCTGCGGATGCCGGGTCATCGCCCGCAGCGGCTTCAGCAGCTGCAGGGCGCCGGCATCGTCATGGCGGGTTTCGGACTGATGCAGCGCCCGCAGAAATTGCACGCCCGCCCAGGCCGGTTCGCTGGCGTGCTGGTCGGCTTCTGCCCCTTGCAGCAGTCGGTCGTAGAGATCCTCGAACCGGCGCGCGATGGCTTGCCGCAACAGGGCTTCGAGCTGCTCCGGCGTGCTCGGCAGAAAATGCCAATGCACGTGCAGGCAGCTCTCGGCGATATCCAGCGCGCGCTCGGGCTTGCGCGCTGCCAGCAGCAGGCCGATCAGACGGCGGCCCGTCGCGTGCGCGAGCGCCGGGCTGCCGTGCTGGGAAACCTCGAGAAACACGGCCTCGAAGAACCGCAGCGCATCAAGCGGGCCGCCGGCGTGGGACTCGATGGCCCTGAGCGCACTCGCCTCGTCGCGCTCGCGGCGCCAGTCGTGCAACTGCCGCAGCAGCGTCTGGAGTTGGCTGGCGTGCTGGGTTTCGCGCGCGAGTTCATCCGGGTCGCGCACGTCCACCTGCAGGCCAAGCCGGTGCTGCCGCTTGAAGCCGAGATAGCCCATGAGATGCGCCGTACCAAACAGCAGGTAGCAGCAGCAGGCCGCCAGCAACGCAGGGCCGATCTGGCCGGAGAGTCGCGGCAGCAGCAGTGCGCCCGCCACCAGCAGCAGGCAGGGCAGCAGATAGGCGACACCCATCGCGATCATCACCTGCAGCCAGCGCAGCGGGTTGAGCGCCGAGGCCAGGCGCTCCTCGGTCGCGAAGATGAAGAGATAGGCCGGCATCACGAACAGCGCGCTGCCCAGCAGCGTCTCGGCGGCACCGGCGGAGTGACCGCGCAGGGCGAAGTAGCTCAGTGCGGTCATCAGCGGTAACGCCAGCGGGCGTACGGCGGCGGCCAGATACAGCGACTCGCTACCCATCGGCGGTGGCGTGGCATAGCCGCGCGTGGTGTGGTCGATCACGCGAATGCCGTAGAGCACGGTCCAGATCAGGCTGATCGCCAGCAGCGGCAAGCCGGTGGTGGGGATGTCGACCCCGCCCGGCGCGCTGAGGGTATTGCCCATGGCGAGCACGAGCAGCAGCGACAGCATCACGATCACCGGCAGGCAGTAGCCGCTAACGGGGTAGGCCAGCAAGGGCGTGAGGTAATCGGCCACGCCCCGGCTGCGGGCCATGCGGGCATCGGCGACGGGATTGCGGATCAGCACGGGCAGGGCAGCGGCAGGAGTGATCTCGCGAGCAGCCTACTGAAATCCACGGGTGGCCGTACGGCGCGGCGGGGCCGAGTCACGGCCTACAATTCCGCCAACACCGCCTTCTGTCTTGCCTGCCTTGAAACTGCGCCGCCTCGCATTGCTACTGCTGATTCTGCTGCCACAGCTGGCGATGGCCGGGCCCACTGGCATGCCTGAGCCGGAACTGCGCGCGCGGCTGGCCGAGGCGATCACGGCGGCCGGTAGTTTCGAGGACAAGTACGAGGCGCAGGTCTGGCTCATCGACTACTCGACACGCCTGCAGAGCTACCTGCCGGACGAGCGCCAGCGGCTGGATTTTCTGCGGCGGGTACACAGCGAGGCCAAGCGAGCCAGACTCGACCCGGAGCTGGTGCTGTCGGTCATCCATATCGAGAGCCGGTTCGACCGCCACGCGATCAGCTACGCCGGCGCCGTGGGCTATATGCAGATCATGCCGTTCTGGCTCACCGAGCTGGGGCAGAAGGGCGAGAACCTGTTCAAGGCGGACGTCAACCTGCGGATGGGCTGCACGATCCTGCGGTTCTACCTGGACAAGGAAAACGGCGATGTCTTTCGCGCCCTGGCCCGCTACAACGGCAGCCTGGGCCGGGCGGAATATCCGACCAAGGTGCTGGATACCTTGCGGGGGCGCTACCAGCCCTTCTAGCGACGGGCGGTTGGGGACGACCGGTGAGAGCGGATCAATCCGGCATCGGTTCGGCGGCGTCATCCAGCACGACAGCATTGCGGCCGCCATGCTTGGCGCGATACAGCGCCTCGTCTGCGCGCTTGATGGTTTCGGCCACGGTCTCGCCCTCGCGGGCTTCCACCAGGCCAAAACTGGCGGTGATGCGCAGCACCTGATCGTCGGCGACGATATCGCGGTTGGCGATGCTTTCGCGGATCGCTTCGACCACGCCTGCAGCCGCCGAGAGCCGCGTGTTGGGCAGCAGGATCACGAATTCCTCGCCGCCCCAGCGCGCACAGGCATCGGTCTGGCGCAACCCAGCCTCCAGCGCACGCGCCATCTGCACCAGCACCACATCGCCGGCATCGTGCCCGTAGGTGTCGTTCACCTTCTTGAAATGATCGACATCGAGCACGGACACGCAAAACGGCGTGTGATACCTCTGCAGCACCTGGTGGCCCTCCTTGAGTCGCTCCAGCATGCGCCGGCGGTTGCCCAGCCCGGTCAGCAGGTCGTGGGTGGAGGCCTCGGCGAGCGCGTCGTTCAGATCGCGCAGCATCTTCTGGTAGCGGTCGGAGAGCCGTGTGATCTTTTCCAGGTGCCGCAGCTGCTTGCTGCTGCGCTCGCTGAGCGCCTGCGCCGACTCGCGGGCCGCGGCCTGATAGCGGTCGGAGATGCGCGTCATGCGCTGAAACTGCCGCTGTTGCGCCAGATAGGCCTTGTACAGCGAGGCCAGGGCCGCTTTCAGCTGCTCGGCATCGGGGGTTTCGGCGGCCTCCAGCAGGGCCGCCACCGTCGCTTCCAGCAGGTCTGGTGCCGTGCCTGTCATTCGCTGCGCGGCAGGATGTCGAAGGGGAAGTTGCAGTCCTCCTTGAACTCGTCGGCGAGTTCGGCGACGCGCTCGTTCTGCGGGTCGAAATACCAGAGCACGCTCACTGACTGACCGCGCTTGTGGGCATCGTCGAGCAGGTCAAAGATGTCCAGCATGGCCTTGATGCTGCTGGTATTGAGATAGACCAGCGACAGCTCCAGGCGAAGACCGTTTTCCGGCACGGCCAGTCGGCGCTGGGTCCACGAAAAGACGGGTTGAAAGAACTCGAAGGAGTTCTCCGGATAGGAATCGCCGCTCATCCGCAGCGTGCCCTCCAGGGCATTGCTTCGCACTTCCGGCGTCGAGGTGGTTCGCGAGATGTTGAGATCAGACAAGTTCATGGGGCTGGCCTAGATCGTCACGCTGAGGCTGAAAAAAGCGCGGCCGCTGTCCATCTCGCGCAGCGAGGCCACCATCGGCGCGGTGGATTTGCGTGCCATGTCGATCAGGCCCAGACCGGCGCCGCTGGTCTGGCCTTCGGCCCGCGGCAGCCGCAGTACCTCCTTGTAGGCGGCCTTGAGTGCCGGCTTGTCCATGGCAGCGAGTTGCTGGATGCGGGCCAGAAGGCGCGCGCCATCAGCCGCTTCCACCACGTTGCCGGCACTCACCATGTGACGGCCGGATTCTTCGCGGGCGATCACCACCGTGGCGGCGGCGTCGCGCTCGTCGTAGTGACGGGTATTGGAGTAGTGGCGGATGTTCTGTGCCATTTCGATGTAGACCGCGAACACATCCATCGCGGAGGAGGGATTGGTCTCCTGCCGCTGCAGGTAGTTGCGCAGGGCCGCGCCCAGTTCCTCGATGAGGCTGCGCGAAAACGGGCCGTTGAAACACAGCATGATGTTCTGCGCGTTGTAGCTCGCGCGCAGCGCGAACAGATCGAGTACGTCCATGCGGCCCCCTTGGTGACTGCTGCTTTTATAGGCGAATGCTGAGAAGTGTAATGTCGTCGCGCTGGGGTCGGCCATCCTGCCAGGACGTCAACGCGGCCCGTATCGCGGCGTGCTGCGCGGCCAGCGGCGCTGGCAGCTGCGATGCCATCAGGCTCACCAGGCGGCTGCGGCCGAAGCCGTAGCCCTTCTCGCCGCCGGACTGATCGAGCAGGCCATCGGTGACCAGGTGCAGCGCGCTGTGCTCACCCAGGCCGAATTCGGTGTTTTCGAACAGACCCATACGGCGGTCGCCGAGCGCCTGTCTCGCCCCCTTGTGTTCCGTGACCCCGCCCGCCGAACAGACAAAGGCCGAGAGCTTGGCCCCGGCAAAGCGGGCGCGCTGCTGATCCGGCTCCACCCACACCAGTGCGGCGTCCATCACCGTGGCGAGACCCAACTGCTGGACCTCGGTGGGGGCGATGGCCCGCACGGCTTCATCGGCGAGTCGCAGGATGGCTGCGGGGTCGTTGAACCCGACCTTGGCCATGGCGTTGTCGAGTGCCGACCACGCCAGCATGGTCGCGAGTGCGCCCGGAACACCGTGACCGGCACAGTCGACCACGCCGAGAAGAAAACCACCGCCGTGCTCGCGGAACAGGTAGAAATCACCGCCCACCACATCGCGAGGCAGCCACAGCACGCTGTGGCGGTCCCCAAAGCGGCGGGCGAGGGCGGCATCCGGCAGCAACATGCGCTGCATGAGGCTGGCGTATTCGATGGAGCTGCGGATGTTCTCGTGTGCAGCCTTCATGTCCTCGTTGGCGGCCACCAGCTCGCGGGTGCGCTCGGCGACGGTCGATTCGAGTTGCCGGGTGTGCTGCCGCACGGTGTCAGCCATGCGGCCGAAGGCGCCGGTCAGGGCGCCGATTTCATCGGAGGAGGCCGCCGGCAGGGCCAGATCGTAATCACCCGCAGCCACGGATTGCGCGGAGGCCTGCAGACGCAGCAGTGGACGGACCAGCATCCGGTTGATGCCGTAGAGGAAGGCGCCGGTCAGCAGCAGGAGCATGAGCAAGACCGCAGCGGCAAGCGGCAGCAGTTGGTGCAGGTCCAGCACCCGGGCGACGTTCATGTCGACGACCGAGGTGACGTACCAGTGCAGCTCCGGGAGCCAGGAGAGCGTCACCAGTTGCTCGCGGCCATCCACCATCGCAGCAAACATCGAGACGCCGGCGGGCGCGGCGCGCGCCTGAGCGAGCGCTGCCCTGGCTGCCGGTGCGTCTGCCGGGGCGATGAGCCGGAACAGCGTCTTGTCCTCCAGCCGCGCACCCGCACCGGAGCCACCCGCGATGTGCTGTGGATCAGGATGCAGCTGGATATAGCCATCCTGGTTGAGGATGATCGGCGTCACCCCTGGCTCTGCCTCGGCGAGGAACTGCTTGAGCAGCTGGGTCAGGTCCAGGCCGGTGCCACTCATGGCCAGCTTGCGACCCTGTTCCAGCGTGACCACATTGATCCAGACCTTGGTCACGGCCAGCGCCGCATCGGTATCGACGTTGAGGTTGTAGTCGTCGGTGTTTTGCAGGCTGGTGAAGAACCAGGCGTCCTTGGCTGCCGTCGGGTCCACGTAGTAGCGCGGCTGCTCGATGCTTGGTGCCTCCGCATCGGCGTAGTAATAGCCCCGGCTACCGGTCGAGACGACGAAGTAGGAGTGATCCGAGAAATCCTGCCGGTAGCCCTCGGCCTCGCGCTGGAAATTGATCTTGCGCTCGGGGTCCTGTTCGTTCAGCAGCCATTGGCGCAGCACGTCCGAGGCGGCGAATCGCCGGGACAAGGCCAGCTCGCGTGAAATGGGCGTGAGGATGCGCTGCTTGGCGAGCAGCGTGGCATTGCGGGCAAAGTCCGCACCAAGGTCCTGCCGCAGTGCGACGACCGCGCGCCAACCCACCAGAGCCGAGAGGCCGAGCGCCAGTGCAAAGGCGGCCGATACCGCCAACAGCAGTTTCCCCCTGAGCCCCATCACCAGCCCCCCCTTCTTGATGTTTTCAATCGTTCACGGCGCTTGCGCCTGCCAGGCGGCCAGCCCCCTGGCCGCCTCGGCCTGCACCTTGCGTTGCAGCCATCCCGTGTGTCCCAGCAGCAGGCCCGGCAGGCCCAGGGCTTGCCTCGCCCAGCGGGCAAAGCTGAACTCGTCGACGTGCTCGATGATCAGGCCCGATTCAAAGCGAAAGCTCGCGTCGATCTGGTTGACCACCTTCCGGCCGGTCTTGCTGAAGGTGTAAAACGCGTCCCAGTGCGCATGGCCGCGCTCGTCACCGGCATCGATGTCGCGAGCCTCGATGCGCAGGTCCTTGCCGCGTGCCAGCAGCATCGCCCACATCGCTGCCGCTTCAGCACCGCGCAGCCGCGGAAATGCCGGGTCCGAAAACCGCACATCCGGGTGGTTGCAGGCAGCCATGCCGGCGGCATCGCGGCGGGCAAAGGCAGCGTAGAAACGCTGGATGAGTTCGGCGTTGGGGTGCAATTTGGTGGTCCTCCAGCGGACATTTGATCTTGATTCAGGCATGGCAAGGTAGCCAGATGTGGATTTGATTGCGGTCATCCACGCGGCGGTAGCCCACCCGCGAAGAGAGCGCCTGCACGAGGATCACGCCCAGCCCGCCGACCGGGCGCTCGGCAAGGGGCTGGTTCATGGCCTCGTGCCGGAGATTGGCGAAGGGATCGTAGGCCGTGCCGCTCGCCTCGAACTGCACGATCAGCGTCGCATCCTCTTGCAGTAGTCGCAGGCTCACCGTGTCGCCCAGGGCGGCTGCATCGCCGTGCAGCGCGGCGTTGGTAAAGAGCTCTTCGATAATCAGCAGCAGCTTGGCGCGCAGCTCAGCCGGCAGCCGATGTTCGCGGCTCCACTGCTCCGCGTAGTCCAGCGCCTCGGTCAGGCATTCGATACGGGCCTGAAACTGTTGCCGTGCGTCTTCCATGGCCGGGTGCGAGGCAGATGGCTGCTGGGAATGTAGCGAGCCTAGCATGGGCTTCGTCGCCCTCACGATCTTGCTGCGCTGACGATGGGACTTCTTGTCGGGGTGCCCGAGGTCGCCGCAGCAGGCACTATAGGTTGGTGGCGGTCATGGCCGCGGCCGGTGCCGCTGCTGGCCGGGTTCTGGTCATTTCCATCGTCATTGCACTGCATCTTGAGGAGTCTTGCCATGCGCACTTTCGTCACCCGTGTCCGCGTCGCACCACCGCTGCTGACGGCTTTGGTGCTGGTGCTATCGGCCATCGCGTCGGGCCCTGTCGCCGCCACCGAGCCGGTGCCCGCAGCGCTCCTGAAGATCAGCAGCGGCAGCGTTCGCATCGAGCGTGCGGGCGCCGTGCTCGACGGTCAGGTGGGTCTCGCGCTGTATCCGGCCGATGTCGTGGTCACCGGCCCCGACGGCAGTGCGGGCATGACTTTCGACGACAATTCGCGGCTTTCGCTGGGCCCTTCCAGCCGTTACGCCATCGACCGCTTCGAGTTCAACCGCGCCACCTACCAGGGGGCGTTCCAGAGCACCCTCTCCAAAGGCAGGCTCGCCATCGTCTCCGGCAAGATCGCCAAGCAGGGCGTGGACCAGATGCAGGTGCATACGCCCACGAGCATCCTGGGCGTGCGCGGCACCGAGTTCGTGGTGCAGGTCGAGGGCGACCACCCATGAAGGCTGCGGGACTGTCGCTTGCCATCGTCGCCCTGGCCCTCAGTGGATGCAGCACCGTGCGCGACCGCGTGGTGCTGTTGCCGGATGCCACTGGCAAGGTCGGCAAGGTGTTGGTGAAGAGTGCCGAGGGTGAGGCCCTGCTCGAATCGGCCTACAGCAGTGCCGAAACGCGCAGCGGCGGCACCGTGGCCCAGCGCCCGCTCAGCCAGGCCGAGGTGGCTGCCGAGTTTGGGCCGCTGCTGGCCAGCCTGCCGCCCAAGCCGGTGTCGTACTTTCTCTACTTTGTGGATGGCAGCGACCGCTTCACCGAGGAATCCCTGAGCCGCATCCCGACCATCCTCGCCGACATTGCCAGCCGGCCGGCCCCGGAGGTGGTGGTGATCGGCCACACCGACACCGTCGGCAAGCTGGAAGACAACGATGAGCTGTCGCTCTTGCGCGCCAAGGCCTTTCGCAGCCAGTTGCTGCTCAAGGGTTTTGATGCAAAGCAGGTCTCGGTGGCTGGGCGCGGCGAGCGCGACCTGATGGTGCCGACGCCAGACGAGACGCCGGAGCCGGAGAATCGCAATGCGGAGATCAACGTCCGCTAGCTTGCAGCTGCGGGCCCGGTGGCGGGTCCGCACCATCGCAAGGCCATGATCGTCAGGTCGTCCGACTGCTCCACCCCTGCCGCAAACCGCGCCACATCCTTCTCCACAGCCTCGATCAAAGCCTGCGGCGCGGCCTGCATCGCCTGCGTCAGGCAGTCGCCAAGCCGTTCGAGCCCGTACAGCGCCTCGGTGGCGTCGTGGGCTTCGGTGATGCCGTCGGTGACCAGGCACAGCAGCTCGCCGGGCTGTAGCTGCAACGTGTTGTTCACATAGACGTAGCCCTCCAGCACGCACAGCGGCGGGCCGCTTTCGCCGCTGAGGCGTTGCGGGCCTGCGGCGCTGATGTGGTAGGGCGGTTCGTGGCCGGCATTGCACCAACTCACACGGCCGGTATCGAGGTCGATCACGCCCGCCAGCAGGGTGACGAACAGGAACTCCGGGTTCTCGCGGTCCATCGCGGCGGCGGCCTCGATCAGTGTCCGGGCCGGGTCGCCGTCTGCGCTCTGGGCAGCGGCATGGGTGAGCGCCTTGGCGAGCGCCATGAACAGACTGGCCGGCAGGCCCTTGCCGGACACGTCGCCCACCACGAAGAACAGGCGATGGTCGTCCAGCCGGAAAAAGTCGTAGAGATCGCCACCGACCGTGCGGGCGGACTGCATGTGTGCCGCCAGCGCCAGCCGCGGCTCGTTGCCGAGCACCGCGTCGACATCCGGCAGCATGCCGAGCTGGATGCGCCGGGCAGCGTCCAGCTCGCCCGCGATGCGCGCCTGCTGCTCGCGGCTCAGTGCGAGCGCATCCCGCAGCCGCCGCCGCTGGGCGCGCGAGGCCGAGAGTGCAAAGGCGAGCAGCACGGCATAGACGAGCAGGGCTTGCAGTACCGGGTTGATGGTGTCGATCAGCAGCCCGGCGCGCAGAAAAGCCTGCAGACCCAGTAGAGACACCGCAGCCATGACGAGGGCAACAACGACGGCGGTGACCGTCGAGGGCAGCAGCGGCACCAGCACGATCACCAGCAGGCTGAGGGTGGCCAGCAGGCTGGCCTCCGCCGCGCCTGCCCAGCGCGGGCGGCTGAGCAGGCGATGGTCCAGCAGGTTGTCGATGGCCTCGGCATGTACCTGCACGCCGGCCATAGTGCCCAGCGGCGTGCGGATGTTGTCCTGTAAGCCGAGCGCCGTGTAGCCCACCAGCGCCATGCGGCCCGCCAGCGTACCGGGGGGTAACTCGCCGCGCAGCACCTGCGCGGCCGAGAACTGCGGACGCTCCTGCCAGCGCGAGAAATGCAGCAGCCATTCGCCGTTTGGCAGGGTGGGGATCAGGGTGTCCGCCACGGCCACCTCGGCGATGCCCCGCGTATCGACGCGCACATCGATCTGCTCGGCGCCATGGGCGATGCGCAGCATTTCCAGCGCAAAGCCGGGTTGCAAGGTGTCGCCGATGCGCACCAGCGTCGGCACCTCGCGCACGATGCTGCTGCGGTGGCTGCTGTTGAACACCCCGTGCCCCACCGCAGCCTCATCCAGCAGCGGGATGCTGCGCAGGCTGGCGGCGAACGAGGGCAGGAACGGGGCCGCACTGCCGCCCACCTCGCGGAACCGCGGCCGGTAGTCGTTGCCAGGGACGAGGCCGGCATCGCTGGCGAGGCCGCCTACCCCGAGCACCACCGGGACGGTGGCCATCGAGCGGGCGAGGGCGGCGTCGGAGTCCTGCAGGTGGGTGGTCGGCGTATCCCTGGGCAACTGGCCATCGGCAATCAGCTCGCTGACCACCCGCTGCGGCGAGCGTCGGTCGGGTTCGGCGAACACGATGTCCAGGCCGATCACCGCGACCTGTTGCCGTGCCAGGGCATCGATGAGTGCGGCCACCTGCTGACGCGGCCAGGGCCATTGCCCCAGCGCGGCGATGCTGGCGTCGTCGATGGCCACGACGACGACGCTGTCGTTGACGCGTTCGCGCACGAACTGTTGTTGGTAGACGTCGAACAGCGCCCAGCGCAGCGCGCGCTGTATGCGGTGGTCGCTGCCCAGCAGTGCCGTGAGCAGGGCAGCCAGCAGCAGGCCGACGACGGTACCGCGCCCGGCCTCCTGCCAAAGGGCGTGCGGCCACCGCAGCGCCCTCGCGAGCGTGCTCGGCGGCTCAGAGCTCAATCACGAGCCCATCGTAGGCGGCGGTGATGAGTAGCGGCGGTGCCGACTCACGGGTGATGCTCTCCAGCCGCCGTGATTCTTCTTCCACCCCGCTGATGCGGGCATCGCTGTAGATCGGCTCGTGGTGGAACAGCGCCAGATGCCTGGCGCCTGCGAGCTGGCACAGCTCGACCCCGACGACGTTGCTGGAATGGCCCCAGTCGGCCTTGACCGACACCGAATCCGCCAGCGAATACATGGCGTCGAAGATCACCAGATCAGCGTCGCGGAAAAATTCGGCAAAGGCCGCGATTTGCGCACCGTCGTCCACCCGGTGTTCGGAGTCGGTGGAGTACACCAGCACCTTGCCGGCGTGCTCGAAGCGGTAGCCATAGGAGTCGCCGCCGTGCAGCTGCAGCATGGGCGTGACGGCCACACCGGCCACCCGGTAGGTTTCGCCGGGGGTGAGTGTCACGAACTCGATGGTGGCCGCGAGTTGCTCAAAAACCACCGGAAAGGAAGGCGGTGCCTGCTGGCGGCGGAACGCGAGTTCCAGCTCCGCATGGCAGCCGTGGATGACGATGCGATTGCCGGGGATGTAGGCGGGGGTGAAAAACGGGAACCCCATGATGTGGTCCCAGTGCAGGTGCGAGATGAAGATGTGGAAGGTGTTGGGCGTGCGCGGGCCATGGCGTGCCAGTACGGCATTGCCGAACACCCGGGCCCCGCTGCCGAGATCGCAGAGCAGGTATTCCTGCGATTCGGTATCGCTGGGCGGCGAGAGTTCCACCTCCACGCAACTGGTCTGCCCGCCAAAGGTCTGCGCGGTGGCAAACGGCAGCCCGCTGGCGAACGCCCGCGCCTCGTCGATGCCGGCGAAGCGCCGGCCGTCCGCCGCGAGCAGGGCGTTGGCGATCTTGTCGCGCACGGCCTCGGCCGTGAGCGACACCGGCAGCGAGCCACGGGTACCCCAGAATCGGGCGCGCATGCTCAAGGCCGTGGCTCGGCGGCCGCGGCGAACACGGCCAGTGCCACGTCGATGCTCTCGTAGAGGGGGAACACGAGGTTGAAGCGGCTGATTTCGAGGATCTCGCGCACCACCGGCTGCGGGGCCGCCACGGCCATCCGCCCCTCGCCCGGCAGCAGCTTCTTGGCGGCGATCATCAGCACGCGCAGGCCCGCGCTGCTGATGTATTCGAGCTGGCTCAAGTCCAGCAGCAGACGGCCGCCGCTGGCCTTGCAGCTCGCGACGTGCGGCGTCATCGCAGCCTCGAAGGCGCTGGCGTTCAGATGATTGATGCGGCCCGAAAGGCCGATGGTCAGAACCTCGCCGTGCAAGGTGGCAGGCAGTTGCATGTGCACGCTCCCGGTGGAATGCCGCGTGATGGCCGACCGTCTATCGCCGGTCTTCTGGCGCCGTCTGGTCTGCAGTATGAACCGGGCCAAAGGCTTCGCGAACGTGGTTGGAAACTACCGCTTTACCGTCTTGACGGTGCCAATCCGCACTCGCGAGGGTGTTTGCCGCGCCTCGCGAATGGCCTGCACTACTTCCTCGACGGTGGGCGAGGGCCTCACCTGCAGCGTCATGCCGGCGCGCAGGCGATGTGGATCGGGGATCGTCTGGCGGTTGGCATCCCACAGCAGCGGCCAGAGCAGAGAGTTGCCGTAGACGTTCTCGCGCGCCGCGATCGTGCTGAGGCTATCGCCCTGCTGCACGGTGTAGCCACGGGTTTTTTCCGTGCTGGCCTTGAGCGACTGCAACTGCCGCAAGGCTGAATCGTTCTCACCCCGCACCAGCGCTGCCTCGGCGCTGCGCAGGCGCTCGAACTGTGCGTCGCTGAGGCCGGTGGTTTCATACAGGCTCTTCAGCAGCGCCGCGGCCTGCTGGGTGCGCTGAGCCTCGGTGGCGGGCTTGGCGCGCACGGCAGCGATTGGCGCCCGGCTTGCCGGTGCGGGCTTGGCGGGCGGGCGCTCCGGCGCGGCTTTGCGGGTGGCCGTTAATGGGCGCGATGGGGTCTGCGCCACTCCGGTGGCCGGACTCGGTTGGTAGAGCGGCACGATAGCCACCGCGCGGGCGCCTTGCGGACGGTCGAACACGCTGGATTGCGGCGGTGCACCGGCACAGCCCTGGAGCAGCAGAATGGCAAGCAGTGTGGGCAGGCAGGCGCGCATGGGTACCGATTGTGCAGGCTGGCGACCGCCAGCGGCAGCCTCGCCGCGATTCGCCCATGCGATCATCGTGGCATGAAAGACATCCTCGTCCTGTACTACTCCCGCAATGGCTCCACGGCGCTGATGGCAAGGGCCATCGCGCGAGGCATCGAGTCCGTTGCCGGCTGCGCCGCACGCCTGCGCACCGTGCCATCCGTATCCGCCACGAGCGAGGCGACAGCCCCCGCGGTACCGGACGCCGGCCCACCGTACTGCGAGCTGGATGACCTCAAGGAATGCGATGGCCTGGTGCTGGGATCGCCCACGCGCTTCGGCAACATGGCAGCGCCGCTCAAGTATTTTCTCGACTCCACCAGCGGCCTCTGGCTGTCGGGTGCGCTGGTTGGCAAGCCGGCGGCGGTGTTCACCTCCACCGGTTCGTTGCACGGCGGGCAGGAGAGCACACTGCTCAGCATGATGTTGCCGCTGCTGCACCATGGCATGGTGCTGGTCGGTCTGCCGTATTCCGAGGCCGCACTCTCCACCACCAGCAGCGGCGGCACGCCGTACGGGGCCAGCCACCACGCGGGCGTGGGGAGCGCGCCGCGTGCGCCCACGGCAGACGAGTTGGCGCTGGCCGAAGCCCTGGGCCGCCGGGTGGCCGGTATCGCTGCGAGGCTCGCCGCATGAGCGCCCTCCGCTTCGTCAACCGCCTGCGCGGCGGCACCGTGTTTCTGCATGGGGCGCTAACGGTCGCGCTCTTTACGCTGGTGGCCGGTCGCGGCTCCCGCGCCGATCTCATCCTGGCGGCGGTGCTCGTGCTGCCGCTGTTGGCACCCTTGCCGGGGCTGCTGCGGGGCCGCGCCTACACGGCGGGTTGGGCCAGCATGGTGGTGTCCTTCTACTGCGCGCTGCTGCTGGCCGAGGCCTACATGTGGCCCTCGCGAAGGGGGGCGCTCATCGCGCTCTCCGTCGTGGCGGCACTCGATTTCGTGGCCCTGATGCTGTTTGCGAAGGCGAAGAAGCGCGTCGACAAGCTCAGCGCTGACACCTAGCCACTGATCCCCAGCGCTGCCTGCACCAGCGGAATGGTCAGCCCGCGCCGGGTGGCGAGCGAGGCCTGGTCCAGCTTGTCCACGGCGGCCAGCAGGGAGATCACATCACGCGGCAGGTGCTTGAGCAGGTAGCCCGCCACCTCCTGCGAAAGATGCAGCCCGCGGGTGCTGGCGCGCAGTCGCAGCAGCACGATGCGGTCCTCGTCCGACAGGGGCTTGAGGCCAAAGCTGCTGAAGCCGCTCAGCCGCGTCAGCAGGTCGGGGCGCGGCAGCAGCAGTTGGGCCGCCGGTTTGCGGGCCGTGACGAGCGTGCTGACGGTGCGCTGCCGCCGGCTGTCGATGAGGCGGATCAAGGCCAGCGCCTGGTCCTCCGGCAGCAGTGCGGCGTCCAGTCCGTCGATGCAGAGTACGGGGGTTGAGTCCAGCGTTCGGCTGGGTACGAAAGGGGTGAGCGCATCGAGCAGCACAGCGCGCAGCCCGGCTTCGCGGGCCTCTTTCAGCAGCGCCTGCACGAGGTGGCTCTTGCCGCTGCCAGCGGGGCCGTGCAGCAGCAGGGCGCGGCCCTCGTCGAGGTCGAGCAGGGCGCGCAGGGTCTGCACCGCGGCCTCGTTGGGGCCCGCATGAAAGTGCTCGAAGTCCTGCGGGTCGGTCAGCGCAACACCCAGCGGCAGCTGCGTGCCCTTCATGCGCCGGGGCCGGGCTCGTCGGCCACCGGCGGCGGCTGTGCTTCGGTTGCCTGCGCTGGCGGCGCACCCCAGCGATAGAACTCGCTCTGGCGCCAGCGGCGATCGAGCTCGCGGAACAGCACGGCGAGAATCGCCGCCACCGGCAGGGCGATGAGCACGCCGGTGAAGCCCATGAGCTGCCCGCCCGCCATCACCGCGAAGATGACCGTAACTGGATGCAGGCCGATCTTGTCACCCACCAGCCAGGGCACCAGCACATTGCCTTCGAGCATCTGCGCGACCACGAAGATGATGACCACCCAGGTGACGGGCCAAAACGAGGGGTCCTGCACCAGCACGGCGATCATGGCCGCTGCGAAACCCACCGCGAAGCCGAGGTAGGGCACGAAGGTGAGCGTGCCGGCGATGAGCCCCACCACCAGCGAGAGCTTGACCCCGGCGATGGTGAGGGTGATGGCGTAGTAGAGGGCCATTGAAATCATCACCAGCCCCTGTCCGCGGATGAAGCTACCCAGCACCTCGTCGCATTCGCTGGCGAGACGGCGGGTGAGGGCGCGCCAGCGCGGCGGGGTGAAGTGGTCGCAGGCCTCCACCATGCGGTCCCAGTCGCGCAGCAGATAGAAGGCCACCACGGGAATGAGGGCGATGTTGGCGATGGTGGCGAGCACGGCCAGCCCCGACTGCGCGACCACACCGGCCGCGCCGGTGGCGTCCTGCCAGTGCTCGCTGGCCCAGCGGCGCACGTAGTTGGCGTCAAGCCTGAGGTTATCCGGCACGTTGATGCCAAGCTTGGGCAGGCCCACGTCCTGGATCCAGCGCAGGGCCTCGGGTGCGGCCTGGATCAGCGACAGCGCCTGTGCGTAGATCATCGGCGCGATCATCAGGATCAGCAGGGCGATGGCGAGGGTGATGGTGGCAAACACCAGCACCACGCCCCAGGTGCGCGAAAAGCCGCGCCGCTCCAGCCAGTCGACGATGGGGTCGCCGACGTAGGCGAGGATCGCCCCCACCACGAAGGGCATCAGCATGGGCCCCAGCACCCAGAGCATGCCGGCCAGCACCGCGCCGCCTGCCAGCCAGTGCCAGTGGTCGCGCAGCCGCAGCGGGGAGTCGGGGTCGGTAGCGTGCATGGCAGAGCTTCGAGATGGTCAACGCTTAAAATAGCTGCCTTCACCGACTCCACGCCAATCATGAAAAAGCCCAGCCCCGCTTCGAAGTCACTCTCCTACCGCGATGCGGGGGTCGATATCGACGAGGGCGACGCGCTGGTCGACGACATCAAGAAGATCGTCAAGTCCACCCAGCGGCCAGAAGTATTGGCCGGTGTGGGCGGCTTCGGCGCGCTGGTGGGCATCCCCAAGAAGTACAAGCACCCCATCCTGGTCAGCGGCACCGACGGCGTGGGCACCAAGCTCAAGCTCGGCATCGACACCGGCCGTGTGCAGGGCCTGGGCCAGGATCTCGTCGCCATGTGCGCCAACGACGTGCTGGTGAATGGCGCGGAGCCCCTGTTCTTTCTGGACTATTACGCCACCGGCCATCTCGACAAGAAGGTCGCAGGACAGGTCATCAAGGGCATCGCCCAAGGCTGCAAGCTGGCCGGCTGCGCGCTGGTGGGCGGCGAGACGGCCGAGATGCCGGGCCTCTATGGCAAGGGTGATTTCGACCTCGCCGGCTTCGTGGTCGCCGTCGTCGAAAAGAAAAAGATCATCGACGGCAGCCAGATCAAGCCCGGCGATGTGCTGATCGGCCTGCCGTCGAGCGGCCCGCATTCCAACGGCTATTCGCTGGTGCGCAAGATCATCGAGGTCACCAAGGCCAAGCTGTCCGCCAAGCTTGGCAGCGGCACGCTGGAAGACGCGCTGCTCGCGCCCACCACCATCTACGTCAAGCCCATCCTCAAGCTGCTGGAAGACGGCATCACCATGAAGGGGGCCAGCCACATCACTGGCGGCGGCATCGTCGGTAATCTGCCCAGGTGCTTCCCCAAGGGCGTGGCGGCGGTGGTGGATACCACCAGCTGGACGCGGCCGGCGGTGTTCGACTGGCTGCAGGAGCAGGGCAATGTCGCGCAGGACGAAATGTGGCGCGTGTTCAACTGCGGCGTCGGCTTCGTCGTCATCGTGCCGCGCCGCGAGGTGCCGGCGGCGCTGGCCTCGCTGAAGAAGAGCAAGGTGAAAGCCTTCGAGATGGGCGAGATCGTGAAGGGCAAGGGCGACGTGCGTTTCGTGTGATGGCTTGGGACCAAGCCAGCGTTACCGATTTTCTGCGTGGGCCTCTACTGAGCAGCTGGCCTGGCCGCATCGTGGTGGTGTTGATGTTGCTGCCGTTTTTCCTTGGCATCTTGTGCTGGCTAGCCCCCGGGATGACCGAGCGTCACCTTTTTTTGGCTTGGGGGCCTGCGCTGATGCTTTGGCCGCTGATGATCTTCATCCAGTTTGTGAAGCTGTGTGACTCCAATGCTCTGGGCGGACGGTGGGAATGGGTAATGCTTCCTCTAGTCGCTTTCTTTCCATTCGTATCGCCCTATGTGCAGCTTTATCTGAAGTCGACGTGGTGAAAAACCTGGTCGTCCTCATCAGCGGCCAGGGCCGCAATCTGCAGGCGCTGATCGCGTGTTGCGCGGCGGGCCACATCCCGGCACGCATCGCTGCCGTCATCAGCAACCGGCCGGACGCGCCGGGCCTGCAACGCGCAATGGCCGCGGGCATCGCCACACAGGTGGTCGACCACAAGGCCTACGGCAGCCGCGAGGCTTTCGATGACGCCCTCCGGCAGGCCATCGACGCTCATGCGCCGGATGCGCTGGTGCTGGCGGGTTTCATGCGCATCCTCACGCCGGGCTTCACCCGGCATTACGAAGGCCGCGCGCTCAACATCCACCCCTCGCTGCTGCCGCGCCACCCTGGCCTCAAGACCCATGAGGCCGTGCTGGCGGCGGGCGATGTGGAGCACGGCGCGACGGTGCATTTCGTGACGGCTGCCCTAGATGGTGGGCCGGCGGTGCTTCAGGGTGCGTTCACCGTCCCGCCACAGGCTTCGCCCACGGCACTCGCGGAGCAGGTGATGCAGCAGATCGAGCTGAAAATCTACCCGCAGGCCGTCGCCTGGCTCGTGCGTGGCGACCTTGTTTTGCGCGGAGATGTGGCAGTGTTCAAGGGCAAGACCCTGCTGGCTCCGCTGACACTCGACGATCTGGAGAGGGTCTTTATATGAAGATGCGATTGGCTTGTGCGCTGGTGCTCGGCAGTCTGCCGCCCTTGGCGATGGCGGCCTCGCTGACGCCGACGCAACTCAGCTACGACGTGGCCTGGAGCGGTGCGCCGCTGGGCAGCGGTACGCTCACGCTGACGGCAGAGCCGGCCGACTGCTATCGCTACGAGATGGCGACCTATCCCATCGGCCTCATCAGCCTGCTGTATGGCGCACCGAAGGAGGTCAGCACCTTCTGCGTGCGCGACGGTCTGGTGGTGCCGAGCGCCATGAGTTTCGACAATCCCAAGCGCAAGAAGGATGGCTTTGCCCTGGTGTTCGATTTTGCCAATGGCAAGGTCTTGGGCGGCCGCAACGGCCCGCTCGATATCAAACCCGGCACGCTGGACCGCCTGAGCGTGCAGCAGGCCGCGAGACTGTGGGTGAAGACCCACGTCAACGATGCCAAGCCCGGTACGCTGGTGACGCCGGTCGCCGACCACAAGCGGGTGAAGACCTATACCTTTGCCATCAAGGGGCGCAGCCAGGTCGAAACGCCCGCGGGCCGTTTCGACGCCATCCAGTTCGAGCGCATCGACGACCCCAGGACCACCCTGCGGTTCTGGCTGGCACCCGAAAAGGACTACATGCCGGTCAAGGTGCAGAACATCGAGGACGGCGAGGACAAGGTGAGCCTCACGCTCAGGCCTTCCGGCTCCTGAGTTAGTCTGGCGGCACACTTCATCGAGAGTCAGCCCATGCGCATCGCCCTATCCCTCGGCCTGCTGGCCACGCTGAGCGCCTGCGGCAACGCGCCGGAAGCCCCCAAACCCGCCGAGCCCCAGGGTCGCGCCGAGACGCAGTCGATCCGCAACACCGAGGCTGTGGGCTACGCCGGTGACGCGATTGCCAACCAGGTGGATGCCGCGCTGGACGCCAACGACCAGCGCAAGGCTGGGCTCGATTCGGCGATTGATGCGCAAAGCGCGCCGCGCTGAAAACAGCGGACCGTCGGCTCAGGCGCCGAGCAGGCCCTCTTCGCGCAGTTTGTCGAGGTGCGAGTCGATGTTCATCTTTGCGAACGGCCACAGACGCGAATCCACACCCTGATAGAGCGCTGGCAGCATGTCGTTCGGTGACTTGCCCTCGCGGTGCAGCTGCAGCACCGCCGCTTCGCGCAGGCGGCGGTGTTTCAGCGTCTCCTGCAGGCGATAGGTTGTTCCCATGGCGATGCCGTGGCTGGGCGCGATCACTGCCGGGTCGAGGTCGATGACCTTCTGCAGGGTCTCGAAATAAGTGCCCATATGACCCTCCGGCTTGGCGATCACCACCGTGCCGATACCCTGGATGAGATCGCCGACGATGAACCAGGCCTTGTTGTCCGGCATCAGCGCGATCTGCCCGGCATCGTGCCCCGGAACGGGTATCACCCGCACCGGTTGCCCCAGCCAGCGGGTCACCACATCGCCTTCCACGTAGGTGCGTAGTAGCAGATCGCCAAAATAGTCTGGTTCCCTGGCCTGCACGAAACGGCGGGTGGTATCGCTCAGTGCCAGTGGCACGTCGTAATGGGCGGCGATCTCGTTGGCGAACTGCCGGTGGTCCGGGTGGTGATGGGTGATCAGCACCTCGTCGCAACCCAGGCGGTCGATGAGCTTCAGCAGCCGCGCCAGTTCCTTGCGGTCGGCGGGCGAGGGGTCCACCAGCACCTTGTAGCTGTCACCGATGAGGAAGGCATTGGTGTGCGTGGCGGGCGGCAGCGTGTGGCTGCGCACCGGGATCATCCGGAAACCCTTCAGGGGTTCGATGACGCGGCATTCTTCATCACCGCCTTCTTCATCGAGCCGGATCAGCGTCTGTCGCCCGGTGTCTTCGGCCAAGGCTGCCACCGTATCGAGCGTGGGCGGTGCGAGCAGCAAGTTGCCGCTGGTGTAGCGCGCCATCCAGTCGCCGGCAGTGGCCCACTGCGCCTCGGAGTGTTCACGCTCATCCAGTGCAAGCGGGGGGCGGCTGGCGATGTCAATACGCAGAAACCGGGTGCGAAAGCGCGCGGCCGCAATGGGCGGCGTGGTGGCCTCCCCCAGGACACTCACGGCAGTGACCTGGCCACTCTGCGCCAGCGCGTCGAGGTCGATACCTAGTTCTTCCTGCACTTCGCGGACGATGCCGACCAGCACACGGGTTTCAGCTTCGGCGCAGACCAGCGACGTTTGTCCGTCGGCATCTGCGGATTCGATCTTGCCGCCCGGGAACGCCCAATAGCCTGAGAACGAGGGCAGCTGCGGCTGGCGGCGCACCATGAGAATCTGGCCCTGGCAGCAGAGCACGGCAGTGACAGCGTCGCGGATGGGGAGCGGATTCATAAGGATTTATGGCTGATCGTTGACTATGCTGGCGGCATCCACGACTCAACACAACGTCATGCCTGGCCTTACCTTTCTTACGCTGCCGCGGATCATCACCGCCAATCCCGCCATCGCCACCATGATCCTTGTCGCGGGCGGCGTGGTGTTTTCGCTGCTGGTGGAGTGGCTGGCACGCTATGGCTGGCAGCAGCGCCTGCGTCTGCGCCTTGGCGTGGCGCAGGGCAAGCCCATCCCGGAGCTGAAGTGGCTGACGCTGAGCTACCAGTTTCTGCTCTGGCCCTTCATCGGGTTCCTGCTCCTGCACGTCTGGGGTCTGCACGATCTGGGTGATGACCTGAGCGAGGTATTGACTGGCGCCGGCATCAAGCTGGGGTCGGTCAAGGTGGTGCCGGCGCATCTCTTGATGGGCATCCTGTGGTTTGTCCTGCTCGTCACCTTTGGCCGCTGGCTCAAGAAAAAGCTGGAGCAGGACTGGCTGCCGCTGGCGCAGCTCGAAGCGAGCGTGAGGGTCTCCATCGCCACGTTGTTCGGCTACATCGCCTTCGTGTTCGCACTGATGGTCGGGCTCTCGGTGGCGGGTGTCGATCTCTCCAAGCTCGCCATCGTGGCCGGCGCCCTGTCGGTGGGTATTGGCTTTGGCTTGCAGAATATCTTCAACAACTTTGTCTCGGGACTCATCCTGTTGTTCGAGCGGCCGGTACGGCTGGGTGATTACATCAAGATCGGCGGCATGGAAGGCTTTGTGCGGCGCATCCGCATCCGCTCGACCGAGCTCGAAACCTGGGACCGCACCAGCATCATCGTGCCCAACTCGGAGCTGCTCTCCAGCAAGGTGGAAAACACCAGCTACCACGACAACGTGGGCCGCCTGAGCCTGCCGGTGCAGGTCACGCAGGACAGCGACCCCGGGCAGGTGAAGGCCCTGCTGCTGAAGGCGGCCGAAGGCGAGAAGGAGCTGTTTGGCGATCACGAGCAGTTCGGCATCACCGGGCCTTTCGTGCTGTTCCAGGATTTCGAGGGCGCGAGCCTCAAGTTCGAGCTGCGCGGCTACGTGCGCGATATGCACGCCAAGGGCGGCGTGGCGAGCCGTATCCGCTATCGCATCATCGAGCTGTTCCGCGCCGAGGGCGTGAAGATGGTGCCGTCGGCGGCGACACAGGACATCAACATCAAGAACTGGCCACCCGCACCAGAGAGCCCGCCATCAGCCGCGCTTTAGGCTAGTCTTGCTGCATAAATAAGCAGCACCATCACGGAGAAAGCCATGCCAGATCTGAGCGCCTATTCGGTCAGCGACTACATGACCACCAACCTGCTCACCTTCAAGCCTGACACCGACGTGATGAGTGCCATCGGCTCGCTGATCAAGCGCGGCCATTCGGGTGCGCCAGTGTGCGACGACGCGGGTCTGCTGGTGGGCATGCTGTCGGAAAAGGATTGCCTCAAGGTGGCGGTGATTGCCAACTACGAGGGCGTTTCGCCCGGCGTGGTGCGCGACTTCATGTCGCCCAACGTGGCAAGCCTGTCGCCAGAGATGACTCTGCTGGATGCCGCGACACGTTTTCTGGATGCGCCCTACAAGCGATTTCCGGTGGTGGAGAGTGGCAGACTCGTTGGCCAGATCTCGCGCAGCGATATCCTGCGGGCGATTCATGATGCGGCATAAGGGGCTGTGATCCGCAGGCTGTAAACCGCTCAACCGCGACAAAAGGCCAAACGCTCAAGCCGAGGCCCGCCATGACGATAGGTCGATCATGGCTAGAAAGCACAAACACGAAGAGCACCTCAATGCAGAAGCCTGGGCGATCCCTTACGGCGACCTGGTCACGCTGCTGCTGGCACTGTTCGTGGTGATGTATGCCATGTCCTCGGTCAACGAAGGCAAATACCGGGTGATGTCGGAGGCGATGGCCGAGGCCTTTCATGGCACCCCGCGCACGCTCAAGCCCGTGCAGGTGGGTGACAAGAACGAACGGGGTCTGGGTGCGGCCCTGAAGGTGGACCTCACCAAGGCCCCACCCAAGCAGGTGAGCATCGGCGGCCTGCACCGTGATCTCAAGAATCCGCAGGTGGTGGCGGGCGAGATGCAAAAGACCATGGTCGGGCCGCAGAACATGCCGGCGGGTGACTCGGGCTATCGCGATGGTGGCAAGCAGTCGCTCACGCGGATCGCGAAGGCCGTGGAGCAGGCGATGCAGGGCCTGATCAAGCAGAACCTCATCATCGTGCGCCGCAAGGCGACCTTTCTCGAGATCGAGATCAAGACCGACATTCTGTTTGCCTCGGGCGTGGCCACGGTGTCGCCCAGCGCGCGGCCAGTGCTGGCCGAGCTGGGCCGCATCCTCAAGCCTTTCGATAATCCACTCCGGGTCGAAGGCCATACCGACAACATGCCCATCGCGACGGCGGTGTTCCCGAGCAACTGGGAGCTGTCGTCGGCGCGCGCCGCCAGCGTGGTGCATGTGTTGCTGGAGTCAGAACTCGCGCCGACGCGTCTGTCGGTTGGCGGCTATGGCGAATACCGGCCCGTGGCTGATAACCAGACGGCAGATGGGCGCAACGCGAATCGCCGGGTGGTGCTGGTGGTGCTGGCAGGTGAGGGCGAAGACGGCACCAGCATCGAGAAACTGATGGGAGCCGAATCCGAGCCGTCTGCGACGGCGCCGGAGCCGATCGAGACGGTGGCACCGCAAATGCCCGGCCTCCCGACCCTGCGTCCCTTGCTGAGCGACCCCGCAGTTCGGCTCGCCCCCTGAACGACGGCAGTGTCGCCAGGCTGCCGCCAACAAAAAACCCGCCGGTGGGCGGGTTTTTTGTTGAAACCGGATGCGCTTACTGCACCGGTGCAGCATTCTCGATCTCGGGTGCGGTGGCATCGGCCGGCGGCGTCTCAACCGGTGCATCAG
>Ga0255091_1000180_pt1 | contig 28701 bp, 25 predicted proteins | sample Colum_Yuk_RepB_8_2_FD_188439 | JGI IMG/M metagenome (GOLD analysis project Ga0255091, IMG submission 188439) | Freshwater microbial communities from Columbia River, Oregon, United States - Colum_Yuk_RepB_8d | ecosystem: Environmental > Aquatic > Freshwater > River | place: USA: Oregon... | reverse complement strand
ATCACCAATTTGATTGATCGTCGGGTACAGGCCTCTGCGGTACCATTTTTCCCGTGGGGTTTCGTGATTCCGCTGATGCGTCGACTACCGCTATCGATTCTCGCCAAGCAAAACCCTTTTGCTGAATAGCGTTGGGGGCGAACCAGCGGCGTTGTTCAAGTAATCGACTGAAACAAAAAAAGCCCCGACCAGATGGTCGGGGCTTTTCATTTGGAGCTTGGCAGTGTCCTACTCTCACATGGCTAATGCCACACTATCATCGGCGCTAAGTCGTTTCACTTCTGTGTTCGGGATGGGAACAGGTGGTTCCAACTCGCTATTGCCGCCAAGCAAACTGTTGTCTCACTGACACCTGTTGGTCGTCAGTCAGCGGAATAAATAGATCTGTAGTTGAACAAGTAATCGTTTGTATCTTCTCAATACCTAAAGGCATGGCTTAACGGCTAAACAATCTTTGAAGAATGTTTGAGCGTTATATGGTTAAGCCGCACGAGCAATTAGTATGCGTTAGCTGAAGGTGTTACCACCCTTACACACCGCACCTATCAACCATGTGGTCTACATGGGCTCTTTAGAGGGATTAAATCCCTGTGAAGTCTCATCTTGAGGTGGGCTTCCCGCTTAGATGCTTTCAGCGGTTATCCCGTCCATATATAGCTACCCAGCGATGCCACTGGCGTGACAACTGGAACACCAGAGATATGTTCAACCCGGTCCTCTCGTACTAAGGTCAACTCCTCTCAAACTTCAAACGCCCACGGCAGATAGGGACCGAACTGTCTCACGACGTTCTGAACCCAGCTCGCGTACCTCTTTAACCGGCGAACAGCCGGACCCTTGGGACCTGCTACAGCCCCAGGATGAGATGAGCCGACATCGAGGTGCCAAACACTGCCGTCGATATGGACTCTTGGGCAGTATCAGCCTGTTATCCCCGGAGTACCTTTTATCCGTTGAGCGATGGCCCTTCCATACAGAACCACCGGATCACTTACACCTACTTTCGTACCTGCTCGACTTGTTTGTCTCGCAGTCAAGCTACCTTATGCGTATGCACTCAAAAGCGCGATTTCCGACCGCGCTGAGGTAACCTTCGCACTCCTCCGTTACTCTTTGGGAGGAGACCGCCCCAGTCAAACTACCCACCATACAATGTCCCTGTCTGCGATAAGCAAACGAGGTTAGAACTTCAAGTTTATCAGGGTGGTATTTCAAGGTTGGCTCCACCCCAGCTAGCGCCAGGGTTTCAATGCCTCCCACCTATCCTACACAAACAAAATCGAAGTCCAATGTAAAGTTATAGTGAAGGTTCACGGGGTCTTTCCGTCTTGCCGCGGGAACACTGCATCGTCACAGCAATTTCAATTTCACTGAGTCTCGGATGGAGACAGTGGGGCCATCATTACACCATTCGTGCAGGTCGGAACTTACCCGACAAGGAATTTCGCTACCTTAGGACCGTTATAGTTACGGCCGCCGTTTACTGGGGCTTCGATCAAGAGCTTCGCCTTGCGGCTGACCCCATCAATTAACCTTCCAGCACCGGGCAGGTGTCAGACCCTATACGTCCACTTTCGTGTTTGCAGAGTCCTGTGTTTTTGATAAACAGTTGCAACCCCCTCTTCACTGCGACCCGCTTGCGCGGGCGTGCCTTCTCCCGAAGTTACGGCACTAATTTGCCGAGTTCCTTCACCCGAGTTCTCTCAAACGCCTTAGGATACTCTCCTCGCCCACCTGTGTCGGTTTAGGGTACGGAGCCTTGCAACTGAAGCTTAGAGACTTTTCTTGGAAGCGGGGTATCAGAAGCTTCGTCCCAATAGGGACTCGACATCACGTTTCAGATAATGCCTCCGGATTTTCCTAGAGGCCACTCCTAAGCGCTTAAACCACCATCCAACAGGTGGCCTTCCTAACCTTCTCCGTCATCCCATCGCATTGCAAGGTCGTGCAGAAATATTAATCTGCTTGCCATCGACTACGCCTCTCGGCCTCGCCTTAGGATCCGACTCACCCAGCGCCGAAAATCGTTGCGCTGGAACCCTTGGGCTTACGGCGACCGGGTTTTTCACCCGGTTAATCGTTACTCATGTCAGCATTCGCACTTCTGATACCTCCAGCAGCCCTTACGAGCCACCTTCGCAGGCGTACAGAACGCTCCTCTACCGCGCATATTGCTATGCACCCGTAGCTTCGGTGTATTGCTTAGCCCCGTTACATCTTCCGCGCGGACCGACTCGACCAGTGAGCTATTACGCTTTCTTTAAATGATGGCTGCTTCTAAGCCAACATCCTGGCTGTCTGAGCCTTTCCACATCGTTTACCACTTAGCAATAACTTGGGGACCTTAGCTGACGGTCTGGGCTGTTACCCTTTTCACGATGAAATTTTGCTCCCACCGTGTGTCTCCCGCGATTGCACTTGTAGGTATTCGGAGTTTGCAACAGCCTGGTAGGGACTTGTGTCCCCCCAAAACCGTAACAGTGCTCTACCCCCTACAGTGAGACGCGAGGCGCTACCTAAATAGCTTTCGAGGAGAACCAGCTATCACCCGCCTTGATTAGCCTTTCACTCCTATCCACACCTCATCTCCGACTTTTTCAACAGGCGTGAGTTCGGGCCTCCAAATGGTGTTACCCATTCTTCACCCTGGACATGGATAGATCGACGGGTTTCGGGTCTACTCCCAGCAACTAATCGCCCTATTAAGACTCGGTTTCCCTACGGCTCCCCTATACGGTTAGCCTTGCTACTGAAAGTAAGTCGCTGACCCATTATACAAAAGGTACGCCATCACCCCGAAGGGCTCTGACTGCTTGTACGCATCCGGTTTCAGGTTCTATTTCACTCCCCTCACAGGGGTTCTTTTCGCCTTTCCCTCACGGTACTGGTTCACTATCGGTCGACAACGAGTATTTAGCCTTAGAGGATGGTCCCCCCATGTTCAGACAAGGTTTCACGTGCCTCGCCCTACTTAATATCAACACCTGACTTTTCGCATACGAGGCTATCACTCGCTATGGCGGGACTTTCCAGACCCTTCTGCTAAGTTTCGGTGTTTAGGCTAGTCCGCGTTCGCTCGCCACTACTAACGGAATATCGGTTGATTTCTTTTCCTCTGGGTACTTAGATGTTTCAGTTCTCCAGGTTTGCCTCCCTTGCGGGATACCGCCGAAGCGGTGGGTTTCCCCATTCGGAAATCTGCGGATCAAAGTGTATTTGCTCACTCCCCGCAGCTTATCGCAAGCTATAACGTCCTTCATCGCCTGTTGTCGCCAAGGCATCCACCAGATGCGCTTAGTCACTTAACCATATAACCTCAAACATTCTCTCGAATGCGGGCCAATCGTTAAACTTCTTACTATCGATTATTTTTCGCCGTTAAGCACCTTTGGCATTGAGAATATTCTCCATGCTCGCGCATGGTGAAACATACTTATGACTACAGTGTTCAACTACAGATCTGATTTTTAAAGAACTAATCGAAGTATCGCTACTCGATTTCAGAGAAACATTTCTGACCAATGAAATGCTTTTCTCAAATCGAAGTGGTGGAGCCAGACGGGATCGAACCGACGACCTCATGCTTGCAAAGCACGCGCTCTCCCAGCTGAGCTATGGCCCCATGTCCATTGAATGAATGGTGGGTCTGGGTGGACTTGAACCACCGACCCCACGCTTATCAAGCGTGTGCTCTAACCAACTGAGCTACAGACCCAGAGGCTTACAAGCGACCCCCACAGGGCTTCGATTGGACAAGTAACTTGAGTGGATGCTCTCAGCGCTGTTTGGCATTCTTGAAAGGAGGTGATCCAGCCGCAGGTTCCCCTACGGCTACCTTGTTACGACTTCACCCCAGTCATTGACCATCCCGTGGTAGGCGCTCCCCTTGCGGTTAAGCTACCTACTTAAGGCACAGCCAACTTCCATGGTGTGACGGGCGGTGTGTACAAGGCCCGGGAACGTATTCACCGCCGCAAATGCTGATCGGCGATTACTAGCGATTCCGACTTCATGGAGTCGAGTTGCAGACTCCAATCCGGACTACGATGTACTTTCTGGGATTAGCTCCACCTCGCGGCTTGGCGACCCTCTGTATACACCATTGTAGTACGTGTGTAGCCCTGGTCATAAGGGCCATGATGACTTGACGTCATCCCCACCTTCCTCCGGTTTGTCACCGGCGGTCCCCTTAGAGTGCTCAACTGAATGGTGGCAACTAAGGGCAAGGGTTGCGCTCGTTGCGGGACTTAACCCAACATCTCACGACACGAGCTGACGACAGCCATGCAGCACCTGTCTTACGGCTCCCGAAGGCACGTCCGCATCTCTGCAGACTTCCGTAGATGTCAAGACCAGGTAAGGTTCTTCGCGTTGCATCGAATTAAACCACATACTCCACCGCTTGTGCGGGCCCCCGTCAATTCCTTTGAGTTTCAACCTTGCGGCCGTACTCCCCAGGCGGAGAACTTATCGCGTTAGCTGCGACACCGATTCGTAAAACGAACCAACGTCAAGTTCTCATCGTTTACGGCGTGGACTACCAGGGTATCTAATCCTGTTTGCTACCCACGCTTTCGTGCCTCAGTGTCAGTCCAGGCCCAGGCGGCTGCCTTCGCCATTGATGTTCCTTCCGATATCTACGCATTTCACCGCTACACCGGAAATTCCGCCGCCCTCTACCGAACTCTAGCCACTCAGTATCGAATGCAATTCTGAGGTTAAGCCCCAGGCTTTCACATCCGACTTAAATAGCCACCTACGCACCCTTTACGCCCAGTAAATCCGATTAACGCTTGCACCCTCTGTATTACCGCGGCTGCTGGCACAGAGTTAGCCGGTGCTTATTCTTGGGGTACCGTCAAGGCTTGGTGTGGCCAAGCTGTTTCTTCCCCCACTAAAGTGCTTTACAACCCGAAGGCCTTCTTCACACACGCGGAATTGCTGGATCAGGCTTTCGCCCATTGTCCAATATTCCCCACTGCTGCCTCCCGTAGGAGTTCGGACCGTGTCTCAGTTCCGATGTGACTGATCGTCCTCTCAGACCAGTTACTGATCATCGCCTTGGTGGTCTATTACACCGCCAACTAGCTAATCAGACATAGGCTCCTCTAAAGGCGAGACTTGCGCCCCTTTGCTCTTGCGAGATCATGCGGTATTACCCAGAGTTTCCCCTAGCTATCCCCCACCTAAAGGCAGATTCCTATGTATTCCTCACCCGTCCGCCGCTGGATATTGCTACCCCGCTCGACTTGCATGTGTTAGGCATTCCGCCAGCGTTCAATCTGAGCCAGGATCAAACTCTCCAATTAATTTTCAAATCGGATACGCAAATGCCACTGGCTAAAGTGACACCGCTTTTGAGTTTCGATCTAGCTTTTTGAGCTTCTCGATACTCTCGTGTTACTGGCCAAGCCAGAACCAAGAGCATCCACACAAATTACTTGTCTTTAATGTTAATGATCTGGCCAACTTTCCGTCCGTTTTCTCAGCGGCGGCGTCAGCGGGAGGCGAATAATAGCCGGATTCCTCACAACGTCAACACCATCACCCCAACCAAACACTAAACCCCTGTTAAACAACAACTTTCATACCAAACATCAACACCCCAACTACACACAAAATGCGCCAGATGTGATGATGAAATGACCAAGTTTGGGCTCGCCGGCGCATTACGCGTCCGTTACGGTGCGTTTTCTGCCCTTAGGTCTACATATGCAAAGCGTCTGGCGCCGACCTGCAGCAGGTACTTTTGCCCGGGCATCAGGGCGAGAGCACGATCCTCCACTTTTTGCTGTTCCACTCGGACTGCGCGCTGATCAATCAAACGGCCAGCCTCGGAAGTCGAAGACGCCAAGCCCGCCTCTTTGAGAACGCGGACCAACGCCAATCCGACGGCCGGCGAGGCAATCACGATCTCTTGAATGTTTTCGGGAAGCGCTCCCCTAGAGAACTGCGCGGCGAACTGCTCTCGTGCGTTCGCCCCTGCGCCGACGCCGTGGAAGCGATCCACCAGCTCCACGCCGAGACTCATCTTGATATCGCGCGGATTAGCACCCTCCGCAATCGAACGTTTGCAAGCCTCGATGTCGCTCAGAGGCCGGAAGGACAGTAGTTCGAAGTAGCGCCACATCAGGCTGTCGGAAATCGACATCACTTTGCCGAACATTTCCCGGGGCGCGTCCGCCACGCCGATGTAGTTGCCAAGAGACTTGCTCATCTTATTAATGCCGTCGAGCCCTTCAAGGATCGGCGAGGTCATGATCACCTGCGGGCGCTGTCCGTGGGCTGCCTGTAAGTGACGCCCCATGAGCAGATTGAACTTCTGGTCGGTACCGCCCAGCTCGACATCAGCCTTTAAAGCCACCGAGTCATAGCCCTGCAGCAACGGATAGAGGAACTCGTGGACGGCAATCGGCTGCTGAGCCGCGTAACGCTTGCTGAAGTCATCCCGCTCCAGCATCCGCGCCACGGTGTGTTGGGCTGCTAGCCTGATCATGCCTTCCGCGCCGAGCTGATCGAGCCACTGGCTATTGAAGGCAATGGTGGTCTTCTCAGGATCCAGAATCTTGAAAACCTGCTCTTTATAGGTCTCGGCATTCGCCAACACGTCGTCGCGTGTCAGCGGCTTACGTGTTTCGTTTTTTCCAGTGGGGTCACCGATCATTCCCGTGAAGTCGCCAATGAGAAAAATCGCCTCATGCCCAGCCTCTTGAAAGGCACGCATCTTGTTTAGCAAAAGCGTATGTCCCAGATGCAGGTCTTTAGCCGTGGGATCGAAGCCCGCCTTCACTCTGAGACGCAGACCTTTGTCATTTGCCTCCCTCAAACGGGTCTCGAACTCTTTTGCGGGCAGGATTTCATCACTACCCCGTGTCAATTCGGCGATGCTGGCGTCAAAACTCATGTTTGTGATGTGGTGGTGCAACGGTGATAGAGCAGTCGAGGTTCAGGTCAGAAGCGCTTGCCAACACTGGAATTCTGTGTTTTCTTACGGTCATCTACGGCGAGGCGCCAGTCCGATAACCATCAAAGAACCCGCCTAAGAGTGTGCTTTCGAAAATTCAGCGCACTTTTCTGCAACCAACGGTAGAACCATGAAAATTGATTATATTCCAGCCGCCCCCGCGGCCCGGTGGCGCAAGCGCCGAGTGGCCCTGGTTGCAACGCTCTGTGCTGCGATGGGTGCTGGTGCGCTGCATCTGATGGCGCGGAGCGGGGACGCGGTTGCGGCTGGTGAGGCCCCGAGCGCCTCTCTCCTCTCAGACTCCGCGAAACTGGGTCATCCGACGGATTCCGCACGGCCCCGCATGGGCGGCAACAGCGAATTCGACAGCATCATCGAAACCGCCGTCAGCGACGCATTAAAGGTCCCGGAAGCCAGTCAATGGATGACGGTTTCAGTCAAAGCGGGCCAAAATCTTTCGGTCATCTTCGATGCGCTGGGATTGGCGCACGACGAGGTGGCGGACCTGCTGGCGCTCGGTGGCGAAGTGCAGAAGCTCAAAAAGCTCAAGGCCGGCGACGAGCTTCACATCCTGATCGAAGACGATCACCTGGAAGGGCTGACCTACTCACTGGACGAGCGACGCACGCTCGAAGTACGCCGTGGCGACAAGGGGCTCGAATCTGCGCTGCTGACGGCGGAGCTTGAACGCCGCCAGACGACCTCCACGGGCAAGATCACCAACTCGCTGTTCGCGGATGGCCGGCGCGCCAACCTCAGCAGCCGCCTCATCATGTCTTTCGCAGACATCTTCGGCTACGACATCGACTTCGCGCAGGATCTGCAGCCGGGCGACCAGTTCTCGGTCGTTTATGAGGAGATTTACAAGAAAGGTAAAAAGCTGCGCGATGGCGACATCCTGGCCGCAGAGTTCGTGTCGCAGGGCCAGCGCTACCGGGCCGTGCGCTTCACCGCACCGGACGGCAACACCGCTTACTACACGCCCAACGGTCAGTCATTGCGAAAGGCCTTCATCCGCACCCCCGTCGACTTCGCCCGCGTCTCGTCGCCATTCAACCTGCATCGCCTGCACCCCATCCTGCACACCATTCGGGCACACAAAGGTGTTGATTACGGCGCGGGAACCGGCACTCCCATCAAGGCCACCGGCGACGGCAAGATCAGTTTCTATGGCATGAAGAACGGTTACGGCCGCGTGGCCATGATCAAGCATGGCTCGGGTGTTGAAACCCTTTACGGCCACATGTCGCGCTTTCGGGCCGGCTTGAGTGAAGGTAGTCGCGTGCGTCAGGGACAGGTCATTGGCTATGTCGGCATGTCTGGCCTGGCGACGGCCCCCCATCTGCACTACGAGTTCCGGGTTAATGGCATTCACAAGGACCCCGTCACGGTGCCGTTGCCGCGCGCCAACCCGGTGTCGCCCAGTCATATGACGGCCTTTCGCGCACAGTCGAATACCTTGATGGCTGCACTGGACCAGGCGACACGCGTCGCTAGTGCAAAGAGTGCTGCGCCCCGGAGCAACTAGGCGCTTTGGTATTTCTGGAGGTCCCGCGGTGGAGCGTTTCATCGGCTTGATGTCCGGCACCAGCGCGGACGGCGTCGATGCCGTGGTGGCTGCTTTCGAACAGGGGCGATTCCGGGGCGTGGAGGCAAGGCATCACCTGCCCCATCCGACCGCGCTTCAGTCCTCGCTGATTGCACTGGGCCGCAGCGCCGACGCAAGTGCTCCACTGGCAGCGATTGCGAATCTGGACGTCGTGATTGCCGAACAGTTTGCAGCCGCTGCACTGGCCGTTTTGAAGCTGGCCAAACTGCAGGCAGCGGACATCCGGGCGATCGGCAGCCATGGGCAAACGGTATTCCATGACCCGAAGCCGGCTCGCAGCAGCCTGCAGCTGGGCGATGCCAACCACATTGCGGCTGCGACTCGCATTCCCGTGGTGGCAGACTTCCGTCGTATGGATATCGCCTTGGGCGGTGAAGGCGCCCCGCTGGTGCCTGCATTTCACCGAGCGGTCTTCCGCAGCGAGCAGGCGACTGCCGTGGTCAACATCGGCGGAATCGCCAATGTCACGCTGCTGGCTGCCCACCCCGATGAACCCACCATCGGCTACGACACCGGCCCAGGCAACGCACTCATGGATGAATGGGCGCTCCGCAGCCTCGGCACACCACAGGATTCCGAGGGGCGTTTCGCGGCGCAGGGCCGGATATTGACCGCACTACTCGATAGCTGGCTGTCGGCATCGTACTTTCAGCTCAGTCCGCCCAAGAGTACGGGACGCTCGCTCTTCAACCTGGATTGGGCTGCGGCCCTGGCCCCCGCCAGCTTGGCCTCGTATCCGGCGGCGGATGTGCAGGCTACCCTCTGTGAGCTCACCGCACGCACCATTGCGGCGGCGATTCCTGCCGACACGCCGCGAGTGCTGATTTGTGGCGGTGGCGCGTTCAACACCTATCTGATGCAGCGTCTGGCAGCACTGTTGCCAGGCAAGCGCGTCGAGTCCACCGAAGCCGCTGGCCTGCCGCCGCAATGGGTTGAAGCAGCGGCATTTGCCTGGCTCGCGCATCAGCGCGTTCATCATCTGCCAGGCAATCTGCCGAGTGTCACCGGCGCCTCTCGCCCGGCGGTGCTGGGCGGGCTCTATGACCCAACCATTTACAGCTGACGGCCGAAAACGGGCTGACGGCAACATCACGATTGGCAGGTGCATGCTGCATCGTCCAGAATCCCCTTTCACTGCAACTCGTGCCGCGCGTGTCCCTTGGTGCCGACAAGATCGTTTTTGAGCAGCCGCTGACCGAGCGGGTAAGAACTTTTCTGCGCCTGGAGTTCCTGTTTCAGCAGCGCCGCCACCATGCCCTGGATGAATCTCACACTGGCACACGCTCGGCACTGCAATCCCTGCTGGATGTGCTTTCGCTGACTTCGCGTTCCGATCTCAAGAGCGAGGTGATCAAGGAAATCCAGGAGCAGCAGACCATCCTCACGCGTTCACCCGCGCTGCTCCACAACATGGATGTGCGACAAGCGTTCGCCCGCCTTGCTGACGCGCTCAAGGGGGTGCAGCGGCTGCCGTCGCACTTTGCAGGTTCAAGCCTGCGCAGCCATGAGTTTCTGGATGCCATTGCCAAGCGCAGCGCCATCCCTGGCGGGGCCGCACCGTTCGATCTGCCGGCACTGCATCGCTGGCTGGCCGAGCCGACCATCCGTATCCATGCTGATCTCGAACGCTGGTTTTCGCACTTCGCACCTTATGAGGTCGCGGTCTCGACCTGCCTCGATGTGCTTCGCCACTGCGGCGTCGATCAGCCGCTGGTAGCCGATGGCGGAGTGCACCTGCACACCCCGCTCGCGGCGCATCAGCTCTTACGGGTCAAGGTGGCTTCCGACAGCGGCCTGTATCCCGAGATCAGTGCGGGACGCTACCGCTACAGTCTGCGATTCATGCGCCAGCCGGATGTCGACAGCCGCGCGCAGCAGATCACCCAAAACGTGCCCTTCCAGTTGCAGTGCTGCCTGCTGGCGTGATGGACCAAGCTACTCGGCCCATCCAGACCGTAGGCCCCATGGGCCGCTGTCCGCAGTGCAGCAAGCCCTCGCTGATCGCACCCGGCAACCCCTGGAGGCCCTTTTGCAGCGAGCGGTGCAAGTTGATCGACCTGGGCGACTGGATGAACGGGCGCTTCGTGATTCCCGTTGAGCCGTCTGCAGAACCGGATGACTATCCTCTGGAAGACCTGCCTCGTCAGTCGCATCAGCGCCAATAGGCGCTGATGCCTGCGATGCCTTGCGCGTTTTCAGACCGCGCGGCATCGAGTTGATCAGGGCTCATGCCACCAATGGCCAGTACGGGCAACGGCAACTCGCCGCGCAGACGGCCAAATCCCGCCCACCCGAGTCCTTCGCTGCCCGGATGACTGGGCGTCTCCAGCACCGGCCCCAGCACGGCTGCATCAAGGCCTAGCGTCACCGCCTGCGCGAGTTGCTGTACGTCGTGAACCGAGGCCACTGCCAGCGGCACATCGGGGCGCTGCTGGAGACGCATCAGCGCCGCGCTGTCGGCATGCCAGCCATCCGCACCCAGGACCACGACCGTTGCGGGGTCGCGATCCAAGAGTAGTTTCATGCCGCACCGCCGCGTCACCCGCAGCGCCTCGCGCGCCAATTGCAGGTAGCTCGACTCATCCAGCACCGGCAGGCGCAAGCGTAGCCACGCCCTCGGCGGCAGCGCCGGAATTCGGGTCAGAAGATCAGCAGCGGAGATATCCGGTGGCGTAAACACGTAATGCTCAGCCTGCCGCAGTGCGCGCTCGATGGGCACTACCGTGGGCAGCAGCGGCGTGACATCCGCAAACCGATCCACGGCCAACCATCGCAGAGACTGCCCCTCACAGGCCTGCGGTACGCCATCAAAAGCAGTGACACGCCAGGTATCGAGCACCACGATGCGATTGCTGTATTCGTGGCGAAAGCGGATCAGCGGGTTGGCGGCACGCACCACCACACCAAGTTCTTCCCGCAGTTCGCGCTTCAGCGCCTGCAAGGCCGATTCGCCGCACTCGATCTTTCCACCCGGGAACTCCCACCAGCCTGCCGCAATCTTGCCGTCAGGTCGCTGCGCCAGCAGCACCTCGTCGCGCCCATTGACGAGAACGCCGCAGGCGACATGGAGGACCGGTTTGTGAAAAGCCCCGCCATGTGGCTCCGAAGCGGACATCATCAAGTCCGGTATTCGGCGTTGATCTTCACGTAGTCGTAACTGAAATCGCAGGTCCACACGGTGGTCTCGGCCGTCCCGCGCCCCAGCCCCACGCCAATCGTGAACTCGGGTTTGGCAACCACCGCAGCACCCAGGGATTCGCGGTAGCTCGGATGCGGCTGACCCGCCTCGATCACCGGCACCTCATCCAGCGCGATGGTCACCCCTGCGACGTCTAAACCGTGCACCCCGGCCTTGCCGATGGCCATGGCGAGGCGACCCCAGTTGGCGTCGCTGGCAAACATCGCGGTCTTCACCAGCGGCGAATGGGCGATGGAGAGCGCGACCAGACGCGCTTCCGCGGCGTCGCGCGCGTCGCCAACCTTGATGGTGATGAACTTGGTCGCTCCCTCGCCATCGCGCACGATCGCATGCGCGAGTTCGCGACACACCGACTCGACCGCCGCAGCGATCAAAGGATAGTCCTCGTGCTGATCATCAACATCCCACACACCGACCTTGGCCGTGGCAAACAACACGCAGCTGTCGTTGGTCGAGGTGTCGCCATCCACGGTCACGCAGTTGAAGCTTCGGTCCGCCACGTCGGCGATGAGTGCTTGGGTGGCCGCCGCCGTCAGCCGCGCGTCGGTACCGATGTAGGCCAGCATGGTCGCCATGTTCGGGTGGATCATGCCCACGCCCTTGGCGATACCGGTCACCGTCACCAGGCCTTGACTGGTCTGCACCGTGCGCGATGCGCCCTTGCCCACGGTGTCGGTGGTCATGATGGCGCGCATGGCCGCAAGCCAGCCATCTGCCTTCAAGTCGGCCGCTGCAGCGGGTACCGCCGCCACCATGCGCGACACCGGCAATTGCTGGCCGATCACGCCGGTGGAGAACGGCAGCACCCGATCCGCTGCAAGACCCAGCGCCGCTGCCACGGCTGCACTGGTCGCGCCGGCCGCCGCCAATCCCTCCGCACCAGTCGCGGCGTTGGCATTGCCGCTGTTCACGAGCAGGGCACCAATGGGTCGAGCAGTGGCCAGCCGTTCGCGGCAAAGCTGTACGGGCGCTGCAGCAAAAGCATTCTGGGTAAAGACGCCACCGACCCGCGTGCCTTCGTCCAACGCGATGACTAGGAGGTCTTTCCTGCCTGGCTTTTTGATGGCGGCTTCGGCAACCCCCAGCCGCACGCCGGGCACCGGCAGCAGCGAGGTGGGCTCGGCGTAGTTCACCGGCATGTCGCAGTCCTCGGATGAAAAGTCGATTTAGGCGAGCTGGCCGTGGCAGTGCTTGTATTTTTTTCCGCTGCCGCAGGGGCAGGCGTCATTGCGCCCCACTTTCGGCAGCTCGCGCTGGAAAGTCTCCGGCCGCTCTGCCGCCGCCACCATCGTCCGTGTCACGGGCTGTGGCGCCGGTGCAGCGCTAGGAGCATCGTTCAACACATCCGGCGCCTGGGCGTGCTGCAACTGCATGCGGCCCTCGGCGGCTTCGGCGGCTGCGCGACGCTGCTCTTCGATACGCTCCACCTCGGCCTCGGTCTGGATCTGCACCCGCGCCAGGATCGAGATCACTTCGTGTTTGAAGCGACCCAGCATGTCGTTGAACATGCCGAAAGCTTCGCGCTTGTATTCCTGCTTGGGGTCTTTCTGCGCGTAGCCGCGCAGGTGGATACCCTGGCGCAGATAGTCCATTGCTGCCAGGTGCTCGCGCCAGAACTGGTCAATCACCTGCAGCATGATCGCCTTCTCGAAGTGCTCGAGCACCGGGGCCCCAACGCGTGCCTTCTTGTCTTCGTAGGCCGTCTTCACCGCCTCGGTCACCTTGGCGCGCAGGCCCTTCTCGTCGAGGCTGTCGTCCTCGTCAAGCATCTTCTTCAATGGCAGTTCGACGCCAAAATCTTTCTTGAGCGCGGCTTCCAGCTCGTCGACCTTCCACAGGGCCTCGATGGTCTGCGGTGGAATGTAGGCATCGACGATGCCGCTCATCACGTCTGGACGGATGTCATCCACCAGGGCCGTGACTTTTTCGGCCCCCATCAGCTCGTCGCGCAACTCGTAGACCGCCTTGCGCTGGTCGTTGGCGACGTTGTCGTATTCGAGCAGGTTCTTTCGAATATCAAAGTTGTGCGCTTCCACCTTGCGCTGCGCGGTCTCGATCGCGCGCGTCACCCAGCGATGCTCGATGGCCTCACCCGGCTGCATGCCCAGTCGCGTCAGCATCGCGCGCATCGACGGGGGGGTGAAGATGCGCATCAGCGTGTCATCGAGAGACAAATAGAAACGGGTGGTGCCGGGGTCACCCTGGCGACCGGAGCGGCCGCGCAGCTGGTTATCGATGCGGCGACTTTCGTGGCGCTCGCTGCCAATCACATACAGACCGCCCGAGGCTTTCACCGCATCGTGGCGAAGCTGCCAATCCGCCTTGATCCTGGCGCGTGCGGCCACGTCGTCTTCGGCCACACCGTGCAACTCGGCTTCGAGCGAGCCGCCCAGCACGATGTCGGTGCCGCGACCCGCCATATTGGTCGCAATGGTGACGGTGTTCGGGCGACCTGCGTTGGCGATGATTTCGGCCTCGCGCTCGTGCTGCTTGGCATTGAGCACCTCGTGCTTGATGCCCTTCTGCGTGAGCAGCGTGGCCAGCAACTCGCTGGTCTCGATGCTCGCAGTACCCACCAGGACGGGCTGGCCGCGCTTGTTCGCCTGCTCGATCTCGGCAATGACGGCGTCGAACTTCTCCTTCGCGCTGATGAACACCTGATCACCGCGGTCATCACGAATCATGGCCCGGTTAGTGGGGATCACCACCACTTCGAGCTTGTAGATGTTCTGGAACTCGAAGGCCTCGGTGTCGGCCGTGCCGGTCATGCCCGCAAGCTTCTTGTAGAGACGGAAGTAGTTCTGGAACGTGATGGACGCCAGCGTCTGGTTTTCCTGCTGGATGTTCACCCCCTCCTTGGCTTCAACAGCCTGGTGCAGGCCATCGCTCCAGCGGCGACCCGACATCAGACGCCCGGTGAACTCGTCGACGATGATCACCTGACCACCGCGGACGATGTATTCGACGTCGCGCTTGTAGAGATGATGGGCGCGCAGCAGGGCATTGAGGTGATGCACCAGGATGATGTGGCTGGCGTCGTAGAGCGAGTCGTCCTCGCCCAGCAGCCCCACCTCGCGCATGAACTCTTCGGCTTTCTCGTGGCCGGATTCCGAGAGGTGAACTTGCTTGCCCTTCTCATCGGCAAAGAAGTCGCCTTCGCCATCTTCTTCTTTTTGCGCCTTGAGGCGCGGAATGATGGCGTTGATCTTCTGCCACAGCGCCGGATCATCGTCGGCCGGCCCACTGATGATCAGCGGCGTACGCGCTTCGTCGATCAGGATCGAGTCGACTTCGTCGACGATGGCGTAATGCTGGCCACGCTGCACTTTCTGGTCGATGGCAAATGCCATGTTGTCGCGCAGGTAGTCGAAGCCGTATTCGTTGTTGGTGCCGTAGGTAATGTCGGCCTGGTAGGCGGCCTTCTTCTCCTCCTGCGATTGGCCCGACACCACTACGCCGACGGTAAGGCCCAGAAAACCGTAGAGCTTGCCCATCCACTCGGCATCGCGCCGCGCAAGGTAGTCGTTGACCGTGACGACATGCACGCCCTGGCCTTCCAGCGCATTGAGGTAGACGGGAAGCGTCGCCATCAGCGTCTTACCTTCACCGGTGCGCATCTCGGCGATCTTGCCCTCGTTGAGCACCGAGCCGCCGATGAGCTGCACGTCGAAGTGCCGCATGTTCATGGTGCGCTTGCCAGCCTCTCGGCAGACAGCAAAGGCGTCGGCGCGAATATCGGTGAGGCTCTCGCCATTGGCGAGGCGCGCCTTGAGCACACGCGTCTGGTCGGCGAGATCGGCATCACTCAGCGCCGCATACTTGGCCTCCAGCGCGCCGACCTGATCAACGACCTCCTTGCGGAACCGGGTAACGAGGCGCTGGTTGCGGCTCCCGAAGATTCGGGTGAGCAAATTGTTAATCATTTAAAGGGTTCACAAGCGCAGTGGTGGGCGATCAAACGCCTCGCGCGGGTCGGTCAAAGTAAGCCCGCATTATGCCTCATGGTTGTTGCGCATCCGTTTTTCAAGAGCGCGGCACAACCGTTAGGGAAGCCTTCGATGGCGCTTGCCTCGCGGGGCTGCAAGCCGCGCTGCCCGCAACCGCGCTCCAGCTGGCAGGGCGGCAGCGCGTGACCGGCTTAGCGCGAGGCCTCGATGTACTGAGAAGGGTTCACGGGCGAACCATTGAGCAGCACCTCGAAGTGGACATGGGGCCCCGTGGAGCGACCACTGGAGCCCATGAGCGCAATACGCTCGCCTTTGCGGATCGTTTCGCCGGTCTTCACCAGCACCGACGAGTTGTGACCATAGCGGGTGACGTAGCCGTTACCGTGATTGATCTCGACCAACCCGCCATAACCGCTCCGTTCGCCAGCGAAGCTGACCACGCCGGCGCCCACTGCGATCACGCCACTGCCTTCGGCGCCTGCGAAATCCACGCCCTCATGAAAAGCGCCGCGGCCGCTGAAAGGGTCGGTGCGGTAGCCGAACAGTGAGGAGATGAACCCGTTGACCACAGGCCAGCCGGAGGGCATCACTTCCTGCTGCATACGGCTCGCCATCAGCAGATCCTCAAGCACGCGCATCTGTCGCTCGCGTTCGCTCAGCTTGGACTGGAACCGCTCAATCGACTGCAGCAAGGGGTCCTGAACGGTTTGATTCAGCGCGGTCTCGACCTCAGGGGTCTCCGGGCCGCCCACGGCCGGCGGGCGGTTGAAGTTGAACTCCTTCGGGTCCAGGTCAGCGACCTTCACCATGCGCTCGCCAGCGGCATCGAGCCGCATCATCTGGGCATTGAGTTCGGCCATGCGGCGCGCGAGTGCCTGGGTATTTTCCTCGGCTGCCGATTTGGCGACTGCCAGCGCCTGGCGCTGCGATTTGATCTCGTTGTTCCAGCTCGCCATGAGATGGTCTGGCAGCAAACCCTGGCCGCGGTTGGCGTAGTAGCCCGCCGCAAAAGTGAGCGACAAGACTCCCGTAATCAGCAGAGCAACCGGCATCCAGAATGTGAAGTGGGCTGCATCCAACCGCAGCTTCCAGGTCTTGCCACGGGCGTGGCTGACTACAATGACATCCATAACAGCAAACTCTCCAACTAAACGGGTATCAACGGTGACTGCCGGACGCTTGGACACTCACCTCGAACACTCTGCGTTGCTGCCTCGCGGGCTCGTGGCCCACGCGCGGCAGCTGATTGACCTCAATCGCGCCCTCAAACTCTGGCTCACCCCGTGGGGGCCCTGGGCACAACACATCTCGCTCGCCAATTTTCAGGCACCTGGCGCGACACTGATCCTCCACAGCGCTGCCGCAGCAACACCGTTGCGCTATCGCCAGCACGAAATTCTGGCCTGGCTCAGCGAGCAAACCGGTGAGCGGTTCACCCGCCTCGAAATCAGCGTCCGAACCCATAGCCAAAGGAACATCGGGCCGCGAGTGTAGGCGGCGGTTTTAGCCAAAGGCAAGTTTAGCTAGCAGAGAACCCGCAGAAATCAAGCCTATAAGCCACAAAAAACCGCGCTCGTACGACCGCTATATAGACGGACTTCACGCTGCCAGCACGTGCATCGAGGCAACTGCTGCGGCCACTGGCTGATCCCCTGCAAACGTCACCCACTCCCAGGCCGCTTCGTCTTTCAATACTGCGCAGGCGAGTTGGTTGTTGAGTGCGTGACCAGACTTGTAGGCACTGTAGGCACCGAGCAATGGCGCTCCGATGAGATACAGATCTCCCACTGCGTCGAGAATCTTGTGCCGGACGAACTCGTCGTCGTAGCGAAGGCCGTCCGGGTTGACCACGCGGTACTTGTCCAGCGCCACCGCATTATCCATGCTGGCACCGAGCGCGAGGTTTTTGGAGCGCAGCGCCTCGAAATCCCCCATGAAGCCAAAGGTGCGGGCCCTCGACACTTCCTTCACATAATTGGCGGGCGTGAACTCCAGCACCGAAGTCTGCGCCGAGGCCTTGAATGCCGGGTGCTTGAACTCGATGCCGAACGATAGCTTGTAGCCTTCGTAGGGCTCAATCCGCGCGAACTTGTCGCCCTCGCCGACCTGCACCGTACGCTTGATGCGCATGAAACGGCGGGGCGCCGGCTGCGCCACCACGCCGGTACTCTGCAGCAGGTAGATGAACGGCGCGGCGGAACCATCGAGAATCGGAATCTCGAAGGACGAGAGCTCGACAATGCAGTTGTCGATGCTCATGCCGAACAGCGCCGACATGATGTGCTCGACCGTCGCCACCTTGACGCCATCCTTGATCAGGGTGCTGCACATGGTCGCTTCACCCACCAGCAGCGCACTCGCCGGCACTTCGACGGCGGGCGTGACATCGACGCGGCGGAACAGGATGCCGGTATCAACCGGCGCCGGCAGCATCGAGATATGCACCTGCCGCCCGCCGTGCAGACCGATGCCGCTGGCTCGGAGGGGCGCTTTCAGCGTGCGTTGCGGAATCATGGCGGACCTCGCGACCTCTTCGGGCACCGACTTCAGACCGTAAACGACGAGCCGCAACCGCAGGTTGTAGTCGCGTTGGGGTTGCGGATTACGAACTGCGCGCCCTCGGCGGACTCCTTGTAGTCGATCTCGGCCCCCTCAAGGTATTGCAGGCTCATCGGGTCAACGACCAGGGTCACACCCTGGTTGGCAACGGCTGTATCGTCCTCGGCCGGCTTTTCATCAAAATTGAAGCCGTACTTGAAGCCCGAGCAGCCACCACCGGTTACGAACACCCGCAGCACCTGATCGGGGTTTTCCTCGTCGGCCAGCAACTCCTTCACCTTGAGCGCAGCCGAATCGCTGAACACCAGCATCGGCGCTGCAATCTGTGGCTTGTAGGTGGCAACGTTGCCGGGGCTATTGGTGTTTTCCATCGCGATCTCCGTGACTCATGGACGCTTCATCGGGGCATTGTGGCCCCGATCAAGCCGCCTTGCCGAGTTTGGGATCGGTTTCGGGCTTGACATGGGTGATGGCGCTGACCGCTTCCGTCCCCTCATAGATGAGCTGGCCATTGACCAGCGCACCCGCTTCCATCTGCAGCACGCGGTAGCGCACATCGCCGATGATGCGCGCCTTGGCACCCAGCACCAGCCGCTCGGCCACACGCACCTCGCCAACCACGCGACCGTTCACCACCACGCTGCCGACGCGCACATTGCCCTCGATCACGCCACTTTCAGACACCGACAAAGACGAAGCCTTGTCGCTGACCGAGGTGACATTGCCCTTGATGCGGCCATCGATGTGCAGGCCACCTGAAAAACTGACATCGCCGGTGATCTCGGTCTGGCGCCCGATCAGCGTATCCATGGCAGGACCCTTGGCCTGAGCCGGGCTGGAAGAAAAACCTTTAATCACTGCTGCGCTCCTGGGATTCGATGTTGGCCCACTGGTATTCATTCACCACAGTGGGGCGGTCATCACTGGGATCGAGAGTCACTGCAACTTTCAAGGGCTTGAAGCCCTGAGGCAGTTTGAACTCGCCGGAAAACTCCTCGAAATACTTAAATGAAAATACCAGATTCCTTTCGCCCGCCGTGATGAGGCTGGACAACGAATAACCTTGGGGCTTGCCGCCCTGCTGACCCTCGATCCGCACCTCGGCGCTACCGGCGATGCGACTTTCTTCTCGCACGGACTGGATCAGCACCATCTCGTAGTGCCACTGGCCATCCTTTTTGCGTACGGTGAATTCCTGCACCCGGACGCCGGCCTTGGTCTCGTTGGGCGAGGCGATACCGCGATAGAAGGCCAGTTGCTCGCGGAGGGTGCCAGTCTCGGCTTCCAGCTTGCCCATCGTGGCCTTGAGGCTGTTGCAGGCCTCGCCGTCGATCGTCTGGGCCTGCTGCGCATAGGCCAGTTCGCTGCGCAACTTGCCCAGCTCACTTTTGGCGGCTCGCAACTGCTGGGCCAGATCGCGGCGCTCCTGCTGCACACGCTCCAGTTCGGTGGTCGCTTTCTCGAAATCCGCGACGGTGCTCTGGCGCGTGTAGCGATATAAGGCGAAGCCGGCCAGCAGCAGGCTCGCCACCGCGATCACCGTGACCCACGTGCGCTGCCAGGGTCGGTGCTGGCGGATGATGATGCGATGGTCGGCCATGCCGGATTACGGCGCGAAGCCCGGCGATTCAAGCGCCGCAGCTTCGGCCTGGCCGAACATCAGGTTGAAGCACTGCACCGCCTGCCCGGCCGCGCCCTTCACGAGATTGTCGATCACCGAGAGCACCACCACCGTCTCTCCATCAGGGGCGAGATGCGGCGACAGACGACAGACATTGCCGCCGCGGACGCTGCGGGTTTCCGGATGCTCGCCTTTCGGCAGCACGTCCACGAAGGGCTCACCGGCATAGCGCTCGGCAAACAGCTTGTGCAGGTCAACGCCTGTCTGCCTGAGCCGCGCATAGACCGTGGCGTGAATGCCGCGGTTCATCGGCACGAGGTGCGGCACGAATGTGATGCCTACCGGGGTCTTGGCGGCCCAGGCCAAGCCCTGCTGAATCTCCGGCAGGTGCCGATGCCCCGGCACGCCATAGGCCTTGAAGCTCTCTGCCACCTCGCAGAACAGCGAGCCGATCTTGGCCTCGCGGCCTGCGCCGGACACCCCGGATTTGCAGTCGGCGATGATGCCTCGCGTCTCGATCAGACCAGCCTCCAGCAAGGGTGCGAGTGCGAGTTGCACCGCCGTGGGGTAACAGCCAGGCCCGGCCGTGAGGCGTGCCTTGGCAATGGCGGCGCGGTGCAATTCGGGGATGCCGTACGCCGCCTCGGCCAGGGCGTCGAGCGCCGTGTGCTCATGGGCATACCAGCGGGTGTAGACGGCTGGATCTTGCAGGCGGAAGTCTGCCGAGAGATCGATCACCTTCACGCCCTGTGCCAGCAGCGCGGGCGCCATCTGCATCGCTGTGCCATGCGGTGTGGCAAAAAACACCGCCTGACATTCGGCAAGGCGCGCTGCATCAGGCGCCTCGAACACCGCATCGCTGAATCCCCGCAGGGCGGGGAATAGCGCATCCGCCCGTTTGCCGGCCTCCTGCCGGGAGGTGAGCACTCGCACCCTTGCCGCCGGGTGCCGTGAAAGCAGCCGCAGCAGTTCTGTGCCGGTGTACCCGGTGCCGCCAACGATTCCGATCTCGATCATGGTGTGTTTGACAGTCTCACGCTGACGCTACGCAGCAAGGTCGGCGATGATACAGGCCGCCCCTTCTGCGACCCACCCCATGCTCTGGATCAAAGCGATACACGTCATTTTCGTCATCAGCTGGTTTGCCGGCCTGCTGTATCTGCCGCGCCTGTTCGTCTATCACACCGAGGTGGTGGACGAGGTGGAGCACAACCGCTTCTGCGTCATGGAAAAGCGCCTCTACGGCATCGCCCTCATCGCCATGATCGGCACCTGGATCTTTGGCATCTGGACCCTCATGTACACCCCCATCTTCATGAAGATGGGCTGGTTGCACGCCAAGTTGCTGCTCGTCGTCGCGCTGTCTGGCTATCAGGGCTGGCTCAAGACCCGCGTCCGCGCGTTCGCGGCCCGCAAGAACGAAAAGAGCGCGAAGTTCTACCGCCTGATCAATGAGGTGCCGGCGGTGATCATGGTGGTGGTCGTGATCCTCGTCATCGTCAAGCCGTTCTGATCTGGCAGCGCGCACAAAAAAGGCCGCGATGCGGCCTTTTTTGTGGCTGGCTTCAGCTGCTGCCGGGCGGTTCGATCTGCGACTGGCAGTAGTTCTGCAAGCCAATCGTCTCGATGATCTTGAGCTGCTCCTCGATGAAATCGATGTGCTCCTCCTCGCTCTCCTGGATTTTCACCAGCAGTTCGCGGGTGACGTAATCGCGCACCGATTCGCAGTGGGCGATGGCGTCCTTGTACAGGGGGTGCGCCTGCAGCTCGAGCTTCAGATCGCAGCGCAGCACCTCTTCCACGTTCTCGCCGATGTAGAGCTTGCCGAGGTCCTGCAGATTGGGCAGCCCTTCGAGAAAAAGAATGCGGGCGATGATCTTGTCCGCGTGCTTCATCTCGTCGATGGACTCGTGGTACTCGTGCTTGCCGAGCTTTTTCAGGCCCCAGTTGTCCAGCATGCGGGCGTGCAGAAAGTACTGATTGATCGCGGTGAGCTCATTCTTGAGCGCCGCGTTGAGGTATTCGAGGACTTTGGCGTCGCCTTGCATCGCTACAACTCCGTGGGGTGTCCGCGGAGGCTACACGTGGGGATTCGCCATCACAAGTGCTTGTTTGCGATCATTTTTTGAGTGATTTTGCGTGCGATTCGCAACACGCGCGGGCCATCGTCAGGCGGCGGCGGCGATGGGCCCGTAGTGATGCCCGGGCGCGGATTGCCGCGCGAGGGCGTCAGAGAGGCAGCGGCGTGCGTCCGGCACGCACTTGCCGCAGCAACTGCCAAGACCGGTCATGTCTTTCAGGTCTTTCAGCCTGCGCACGCCCTGATCCACCGCACGCTCGATACGCTTGTCGGAAACGGCTTTGCAGACGCAGATATACATGGACCTGTGAACCGGGAGCAGAGCGCTTTGGTGCGCTGTGGGAATGCTCCTGCAAATGAGAACGATTGTCAATCCGAAGACTGTCCGATGGAGTATGCGACGTCGACGACGACTCAGCCCGTTGCCGAGGGCATCGGCGGGGGCGGCAGCGTCACCCCGGCCAATGGCGCCAACTCCGACAGAGCCTGCTGATACACCTCACGCTTGAAATAGATGACCTTTCCGACCGGATGCCAGTAATCCACCCAGCGCCAAGCATCGAACTCCGGCGCGGCACTGCCATCCAGCCGCACCTTGTCGTCGCCGCTGGCAAGCCGCAGCAGGAACCAGCGCTGCTTCTGCCCGATGCAGGTCGGCTTGTTGCCGCGCCGCACCAGGTGTTTGGGCAGGAGATAGCGCAACCAATCGGCCGTTGCACCCAGCACCTCGACATGGCGGGGCTTGAGACCAAGTTCCTCCTCCAGCTCTCGATAGCAGGCGGCGTCCGGCGTCTCGCCGCGCTTGATGCCGCCCTGCGGAAACTGCCAGGCATCCTGACCAATGCGCTTGGCCAGCAGCACCTGTCCGGCCATCGTCGGGTGCAGCACGATGATGCCGACATTTGGCCTGAATCCGTCTGAGTCGATCACGACGCGCCTTTGGTGGATGTGCACGATCTTTCCACATCCCGCTCCGCAGCGGCAACGCGGGTCGCGCCACGGTGGCCCGCTATGCTTCATCTCCCGCCTCATCCCAGACCGCCATGCGCCTCGCCGTTTTCGACCTCGACCACACCCTGCTCGCCGCGGACAGCGATTTTCTCTGGGGCCAGTTTCTCTGTGACGAGGGTCTGGTCGACCGTGCCGCCTACGAGGCGCAGAACCGGATCTTCTACGGCCAGTATTCGGCTGGCACGCTGGATATCGAAGCCTTCTGCCGCTTCTCGTTCGCACCACTGGCCCAAAAATCAATTGCGGACTGGCAGCCGCTGCGGGCACGGTTCGTGAAAGACATCATCGCGCCCAAGGTGGCCCCGCTCACCCCGGCACTGCTGGAACGCCACCGCGCCATGGGCGACACCCTGCTCATCACCACGGCCACCAACAGCTTCATCACCCAGCCCATTGCCGCCCTGCTCGGCATCGAGCATCTGCTCGCCACCGAGCCGGAGGTTGCCCAGGGCCGTCTCACCGGGGGCCTGCAACGGGCCAATTTCCAGGCCGGCAAGGTCGATCGGCTGCGCGAATGGCTTCAGGCCAATGATGCGACCGAGGCCGAAATCACCGCCTACTCGGACTCTCGCAACGACATCCCGCTGCTGGAATTTGCGCACCACGCGGTGGCCGTCGACCCAGACCCGGTGCTGCGTGCCGAAGCGATGCAGCGCGGCTGGCCGGTGATTTCGCTTCGGGGCTGAGGCTGCATGGCAAGATTCATCACCGGAGTGTCTGATCCCGTCATGCGCAAACCCAAGCCAACACCGCCCAACAGCAGCCCGGTCGTCCCCGATGAACCGCAGCGCCTGCGCTTTGCGGCAGAAATCCCTGGCGGCGAACATGGTCCGCTGTGGAAGATCAATGTCGAGGCCTTGAGCGAACCCGCCCCTAGCGGTGGCGAGCGCCTGCGGCTGCGTGCCCACATCCAGACCAATCTCGCCAGCGTCGCCAAACCTGCGCTGGCGGCACTCGGTGAACGCACCCTGGCCCGCCTGCCCGCACCCGCCGCGCAGGCTACCTCGGCGCTTGCCCCCCTCGCACAGCAGGCAGGCCGCTGGCTGGGTGATCGCGCCCAGGCCGGTGCCGCCAAGCTCGCCCCGCGCCTCAGCCAATGGGCAGCACCTCTGCTGCGGCACGACCTCAACACCTGGTTCGAGCTGCATGCCTCCACCGCACCACTGGTGGAGGGCGCAAAAGCCCTGCTGCCCAATGCCGCCAAGCTCTCGCAGCTCGGCATCACGCCCAATCTCGGGCCGAATGCACCGGCGGTTCAGAACTGGCAGGGCCAGATTGGCGACGAGGCAGCACAAGTCTCCCTGCTGCGCATGGACGACCGGCAACTACCGGAAACCCTGCGCGCCAAGCTGGGCGGCATGCCGTTTCAGCTCGCAGCCGCCGTGGTGAACGTGGTAAGCCGGAAGCCCTGAAACCATCGCCACGATGCGTCGCTGATCGACGCATCACCGCCAGCACAAGGCCAGCAACAGAAAAGCCGGGGGAGGCCCGGCTTTTCTGTTGCCGCGTGATGCTCACCCCCTGGTGCGGACACCCAGTTTGTCGAGCGTGTCCATCGTCAGGCCGCCAGTTGCAAGGCCGTTGGCCTTCTGGAAAGCGCTGATCGCGTCGGCGGTATCACGACCCAGCACGCCGTCGATCTTGCCGGGGTTGTAGCCCTTGGCGAGCAGGGCACGCTGGATTTCAAGCACCACACCAGGCGTGGTGTTGGTCTCGCAGAGGATGCTTTTCCACTCCGCCGTGCCCTCGCTCACCAGCACCTGGCTGGTGACGGTCTGGTATTCGGCGGGGATCGGGATGCGCTCCTCCTGCGCCGGGCTCACCATGCGCTGCGTTCGCACGGTCTTGTATTCGGCCGGTGTCTCCACCTCGCGGACCTCGGCGGGCTTGACCAGTTCCTGACGCTGGATCGTGCCGTATTCGGCCGGGATGGGCGTGCGCTTGATCTGCGCGGGCGTGACCACCACGCGTTTTTTCACGGTGCGGTATTCGGCTGGCACCGTCACCAGACACATGATCTCGCCGGTGAGGCCATCGTATTTCTCGATGGGACCGCGGCCTTTCTTCCACTCCGTGGTGGCGGGCTTGACCAGCTGGGTGTCCTCGACGATCTGGTAGACGGCCGGGATTTCCTCGATCTTTTCCGAAGGCCCCTTGACGATCACGCGGTCTTCAACGACCCGATACACCGGCGGGATGATCTCGGCGATCTTCTTGCCAGCCGGCTTCACCAGCAGCTGCTCCTCCACGGTTTCGTAGCGGGCGGGGATGATCTCGATGCGCTCGGTTTCAGCCTTGGCCAGCACCTTTTCAGTCCGGGTCTCGAACCGCGGCGGGCTGACCACGCGGGCGTAGCACTCGCCCGGCTTCACGTTGACGGGAAAGTTATCGCGTGGCATCGCCGGTGCATCCTGGGCTGCCACCGGCAGCGCAGAGAGCGCCCAGAAGGCCGTCGTGACTGCGAGCGCCGTCAGGCGAAGTTGAGGCATGGGTGACTCCCTTGAGAAGCGGTTTGACCGGTTTACTGACGGCTTCAACAGCGGTGGGCAATGCACTAGCCCTCCGCGGTCGCAATGCCGTTTCAGTGATGGGATCAGTGTAATGTCGGGTAGGCGACAATTCACACAGACTTTATTGCCTATTGCCGGAGTGTTCCGCTTGGCTGCCGCCCTCAGCACCACCCGCAGCCGCGAGATCTGGGCGCTGTCGCTGCCCATCATCGGCGGCATGACTTCGCAGAACGTGCTCAACCTGGTCGATACCGCCATGGTCGGGCAGCTGGGCCCGGCCGCACTGGCCGGTGTGGGCCTGTCGAGCTTCGTCAATTTTCTGGCGATGGCTGCGGTCACCGGCCTGTCGGTGGCGGTGCAGGCCATTGCGGCGCGGCGCGTGGGCGAGGGGCGGCTCGATGAGGCGGCGATCCCGCTCAACGGTGGCCTGCTGCTGTCGCTGATGATTGGTGTGCCGATCAGCATCGTGCTGATCCTCATCGCTCCATGGCTCTTCGCCAAGCTCAACCCCGACCCGGCCGTGGCCGAGCAGGGCGTGCCCTACCTGCAGATGCGGCTGCTCTCGGTGTTTGCGCTGGGCATGAACTTCAGCTTCCGCGGTTACTGGAGTGCGGTGAAGCGCGCTCATCTCTACATGGGCACGCTCATCTGGATGCACACGCTCAACATCGGCCTCAACTACTGCCTCATCTTCGGCAAGCTGGGTCTGCCGGAAATGGGGACCCGCGGTGCGGGGCTGGGCACCTCCATCTCGCTCTGCGTGGGTACGGCGACCTACTTCTGGCTGGCCCGCAGGCACGCGGCCGGCTCGGGCTTTCTCAAGCGACGCCCCTCGCGGGCGGAGCTGAAGGCCCAGCTCAAGCTCGGCGTGCCGGCGATGGCGCAGCAACTGCTGTTTGCAGCCGGCTTCGTGGTGCTGTTCTGGATTGTGGGCCAGATCGGTACCAGCGAGCTCGCCGCCGCCAACGTGCTGGTCAACATCACCCTCGTCACCGTGCTGCCGGGCATGGGATTCGGCCTGGCGGCCGCCACGCTCGCGGGCCAGGCACTCGGCCGGCGGGATGCAGACGATGCCCATCGCTGGATGTGGGATGTGTTCCGCCAGAGCATCTACCTGCTCACCCCTTTTGCGCTCGCCTTCATCCTCATACCGAGCGTCATCCTCGCCCCCTTCCTGAAAACCCCGGAACTGGTCAACCTCGCCCGGCTGCCGCTGCAACTGATCGGCCTGACGGTGATCGGCGACGCCCTCGGCATGATTCTGATGAACACCCTGCTCGGCGTCGGGGCAACCCGCATGGTGCTGATGGTGGCGGTTGGCATGCAGTGGGGCTTGTTTCTGCCGCTGGCGTATCTGCTGGGGCCGGTGTGGGGACTGGGCCTGAATGCGGTGTGGTTCGCGATGATCGGCTATCGCGGTATCCAGGCCGGTATCTTCGTTGCGCTGTGGCAGCGGCGGGCTTGGGCAACGATCCGGCTCTGATATCGGGGGCCACATTCCCAGGGACATTTTTCCCAGTACGGCTTCATCGCAGTGTCATGGTCGGGTCACGGCAGCGGCCTAGGGTGCGCGGCAATTCTTCTGCCGAGCGTCACCATGCGTCTTTACACCGCCCTGCCCGTCCACCTGCTCGCCCTGCCATTCGTCGCCAGCCTGGCAGTCGGCTGCCTGGATTCCTCCAAGACACCAGAGCTGCCCGCGCCCGTGCCATCGGTGCCAGCACCGGTCCCCACACCAACACCGGTTCCGCCCCCGGCGGTCGCCAAGGTCTGCGACGCTTACACCGGCCCGGCGTTGTCCGCACTGACGGCCTACGAGGGCCTGATGCATGAGCACTCCTCGTATTCGGATGGCGAGCCGACGTCGATCCCCGCCGATTACTTCCGCATCGCGCAGACCGCCGGCTATTCCTTCGTCGGCAGCTCGGAGCACTCGGACAGTCTCGACATCGGCAACTTCCTGGCCCTGCACGCCAGTCTTCAACCCCACCGCCGACAACCTGGTGAAGTGGGCCTCCACGCTGACGCAGGCCCGAGACGCCAGCAGCGAGCGCTTTCTCGCGATCCGCGGTTTCGAGTGGACCAGTGATGTGTTCGGTCACATCAACGTCTATTTCTCCACCAACTTCACCAATGCCAAGACTGATGGCGGCTACGCACTGACGATGGATACGTTCTGGGAGTGGTTTACCCGCGACCCAAACACGCCGGGCCTGGGCGGTTCGGCCACCAGCATCGGCATCAACGGCGGTGCCGGCGTGCCCTTCGGGGGCGGCGACGACGCATTGGCGCACTTCAACCATCCGCATGACAAGTGCCAGACCCAGAACGATCCCAGCGGCGTCGCCACCGGCCTGTGCGACTGGAACGATTACGAATACATCCCCGCCGCCGCCGAGCGCATGTTCGGCATGGAGCTATACAACGACGGCAACCGCGACGACCGCTACCAGCCCTATTACGCCCGCGCGCTCGACAAGGGCTGGCACCTCTCGCCCATCGGCTCTGAGGACGAGCACTTTGGCCAATATGCCGTGGAAGAGCGCCCCAAGACCGTGACCCTGGCCAGCAGCCTGAAGCCGGAGGATTTCAAGTCTGCCTGGCTCGCACGCCGCACCTATGCGCTCTCGCCGGGGCAGCACCTTCGTGCTGCGCTCACGGCGGACCAGGATCATCCGATGGGCTCGACCCTGACCTGCGAGTCCGGCAAGACCGTGCCGCTGGATGTGGCGATGACGCAAAAGGACGGCAGCGCCTTCAACGGCGAGTACCGGCTCTTCAGCAATGGCGGCGAGCAGATCGCCATCGTCAAGGGCAGCAAGGCGCATTTTGATCTGCCCGTGCCTGCTGCTGGCGAGCCGGAGCGCTGGTACACCGTGCGCGTACACGGCGGGCCCGAGAACAAGTCCGTGGCCTACCTCGCCCCGGTCTGGGTGAAGGCACGATAAACCCCGAATGCCGGACAAAAAAAGGGGCCGCATCGCGGCCCCTTTTGGCTTGAGAACTTACAGCCGTTCGAGATTCGAGCCCACCACGCGCACGCGGGTGCCGTTGCTCACGCTGCTGGCGTCGCCCACCCGCACGGTGCGGGTACTGCCGTTATCCATGCGGACCGTCACATCGAACACGTTTTCGGCGCGGATGTACTTCTCGGCCTGGTTGCCGGCATAGGCACCACCGATCGCGCCCACCACCTTGGCA
>Ga0255091_1000175_pt1 | contig 29320 bp, 29 predicted proteins | sample Colum_Yuk_RepB_8_2_FD_188439 | JGI IMG/M metagenome (GOLD analysis project Ga0255091, IMG submission 188439) | Freshwater microbial communities from Columbia River, Oregon, United States - Colum_Yuk_RepB_8d | ecosystem: Environmental > Aquatic > Freshwater > River | place: USA: Oregon... | reverse complement strand
GGTGGCCCCTGGCAGCGGCGCAGCAGGCGCCGGCGCGGCCGGTGTGGCAATGGCCTCCCGGGGCAGCAGCGCGGCAGCGGTGGCCGCCAGGTTGAAGCTGCGGCGCACGGCAATCCAGTCGTCCGGATCGCGGGCGGTGGTCACCGGCGCAGCGCTGGCCGTGAACTGCACGCAGGACGGCGGCTTGATGGTTTCGACGCCGTCGCCGCCCACGGCTTGCAGGGCGATCTGGCCGGCCGCCACGCAGGCGTTCTGCGCAGCACCGGCATTGTTGAAGAAATACTCGCCGCTCGACAGGCTCATGCGCTGCCCGGCCATGTAGACATACAGCGGCCAGTTGCTGGACTGTTGCGGGTGCTTCCACACCACCCGGAAGTACCCCTTGCCGACGCTGAAGATGCTCTTGAGGTCGCGCGCGTAGGCGGCAAACGGCAGGCGCTCCACGCCCACCTCGGCATTGGAGCCCACCTCGACAAAGCCGTGCCGGCCCAGCCGCAGGGTCATGCGGCCGGTGCCCTCGGTGACAATCAGATCCTGCTCCTGCAGGGCGTCGCCAGGACCGAGGCTGAGCCGCTTGCCATCGCGCTGCACGCCCGCCACCCCGCTGGTCTGGTCGATCAGCAGGATCTGCTCCTCAACCCCCGCGAGGGTCGCGAGTGGCAGTGACAGCAGGGTGGAAAACAACGCGGTGCGGCACAGGCTACGGATGAGGCGGCAAGTCATTTCAGAATGTCGTCCAGCGATCTCGATGGGGCGATGCCGTGCCCTTGCGCCCAGTCGACACCCATGAGTTTCAGAGGCTCCAGCAGATCGAGCGACTCCACATGTTCGGCGATGGTTTTCAGGCCCAGCTGGTGGCCGATGCGGTTGATGGTTTCCACCATTCCCCTGTCGATCTGTGAATCCTGCATCGACCGCACGAAGCTGCCGTCGATCTTAAGGAAATGCACGGGGAAGTTCTTGAGATATCCGAACGAACTCATGCCCACGCCAAAGTCGTCCAGCGCAAACCGGCAGCCCAGCTCGGTGAGCCGGGTGACGAAGCGTGCGGCGTCGGTGAGGCGGGAGATGGCAGCAGTTTCGGTGAGCTCGAAGCACAGGCGCAGCGGATCAACGCCAGTACGCTGGATTTCGCTGGTGACGAAGTCGAGAAACTCCGGGTCACTGATGGACTGACCCGAGACATTGATGGCGTAGACGATGCCGAAGTGCGCCCCCGGCGGCAGCGTGGCGAGCTTGCTGAAGGCCTCGCGCGCCACCCAGCGGTCCAGCGCATTCATCATGAAGTAGCGCTCGGCAGCCGGCACGAAATGCGCGGGCTTGAGCAGGGTGCCGTCCTCGGCGCGCAGCCGCACCAGCAGTTCGCGATACACCACCTCACCGGGCTCTTCGACGCGCACCACATCCTCGCAGAGCAGGAACAGGCGGCCGTCCTCGATGGCGCGGCCCACCTGCCCTACCACGCCCATCTGGCTGTGCAGCATCTCGGCCTCGTCGTCCAGGCCCATGAAGCGGGCGCGGTCGCGGCCGGCCTCCTTGGCGCTGTGGCAGGCAGCATCGGCCAGCGACAACACGCGGCCCACGCTCTCGCTGCTGCTGTCGATCTGTGCCACCCCGATGGAGAGCGTCACTGCATGCTTGCGGTCGAGCCACTCAAAGCGATAGCGCCGCGCCGCATCGAGCAGGCCCTGCACCGTGGATTCCACATCCTCGATGCGACTGGCGGCGAGCAGCACGCCGAATTCGTCGCCCGAGAGCCGGGCCAGCACGTCGCCTTCGCGCAGCCGCACGCGCATCTCGCCCGCCAGCTCGTGCAGCAGCTCGTCGCCGGCGCTGTGCCCGAGCACATCGTTGACGAGACGGAACTGATCGATATCCATCATGCACACCACGGCCGTCTCGCCGCTGGCGCGGGCGCGGGTGAGTGCAGCGCGCACGCGCAGCTCGAACTCATCGCGGTTGAGCAGGCCCGTCACCTGGTCGTGGCTGGACCGCCAGGCCAGTTCCTCGGCCACCAGCAGGCGCTGGCTGACATCCTCGAACAGCAGGGCCGCCCCGGTGCTGCCATCCCCCATCGGCACGGGAGCGGCGCGCACATCCACCGCCAGGCGTCGGCCATCGCGGGACAGGAGATCGGCCTGATGGCCCGAGATCACCACGGAGGTGCCGGTGCGGATGCAGTCGTGCGCCGGGCTCAGCAGGCGCTCGCCCAACGGCGAGAGCAGGCGAAAGACATCGTCCGCCAGACGCCCTGCGGCTTCGGTCTGCGGCCAGCCGGTGAGCCGCTGGGCGACGGTGTTGAGGGTCTGGATGCGGCCTTCGCCGTCGATGACCATGAGGCCTTCGTTCATCAGCTCCAGCGCCGCCTGCACGCCCACCACGCCGCCGGCGCTGACCGGCGCGGTGGTGATGCGCCCTTCGAGCGATTCCAGCTCGACGTGCGCGTGGATGCTCTGGCCGGGGTGCAGATGCAGGTGCAGGCGCATCGGCAGATTGCCGCTCATGACACGGCGCAGGGTGACTTCCAGCGACACCGTCCGCGGCTCGTCCACCGGCGAGGCCAGCGCATTGGTGATGAGCTCGCCGTCGCTCTCGATGCAGAGGTCTTGCAGGCGCTGCCCCGTGAGTTCGGCCGGGCTGGCTTGCAGGATGGCGGCGAACGCCCCGTTCAGATCGAGCATGAGCCCCCCTGATCCCAGCAGGGCCGACGGCCGGAGCGATGAGGAAAACGCGCGGCGATAGACGCTGATGTCGCCCTGCCCCAGCGAGCGCGGCAGCGCGACGGTGATGGCATTTGGCACGGCACGCCGTTCACTCTGCCGCAGGAACACGCCGGGCGCGAGCGGGCGGCTGGCAAAGAGATCGGCATGGCCCTGCAGCGATTCGCCCGGCCCCAGCAGCAGCAGGCCACCGGGGCGCAGCGCCGAATGCCAGTGCAGCAGCAGTTGCCGACGCTCGTCGTCCGACAGAAACCGCAGGATGTTGCGGCCACTCAGCACATCCAGCCCCTGCGCCGGGGGCGGGGCCATCAGCAGCTGCTCGTGAAACGCGCAGTAGCGGACCAGCCCGGGCAGCACCTGCGCGCCCTGCGCCAGCGGCTGCACCAACTCGGGCAGCAGCACCGGCGGGATCTGTGCTGCGAACACCGGCGTGAGCAGGCCGGCGCGCGCCAGATGCAGGGCACCGGCATCGGTATCGCTGCCGTGCACGACGAAATCCCGCGCCCCCTCAAGCCCGGCGAGGATGGCGTGGACGCGCAGTGCTAGGGCATATACCTCATCACCTTCGCCGCACTCGGTGACCCAGAGCTGGGGCTTTTCGCGCTGCGTGAGGGTGGCGGCGAGCCGCAGGCTGAGCACGGCGATGCCGTCGTCATCGAGAAACAGATCCCCGTCAGAGGGCAGCAGGGCGCGCGCCAGCCGTCGCGGCTCGACCGGGTCTTCGAAGATGAGCTGGGTGTAGGTCTTCAGGCTCTCCTGCCGGCGGGCCCGCAGGCGGCGGCTCAAGGCCCGCAGCGCGAGGTCGTGCCGGCTGCTGCCGAGGTCGACGCCGACGTTCTCGCGCAGGGCCTTGCCGATCTGCGTGAACAGCCCACGCGAGAGCGAGGTGGTACCACCCACCACAGCGCCGCCATCACGGAAAACGGTCTCACTGACCGGCTTCATGCATCAAAGCCCTGTCGATGCGGCCCAAGACACGACGGGCAAATCGCCAGTCGTCGGAGCGATGGCATCGTTGGTCGCGGCATGCAGTCGTTCATGACAAAGATAGTAGCGGCGGGAATGAGTCGCACCGATACGCAAGACGGGGTGCCTATGGATTATTTGCACCAGACCTTTCAGCCAGCGGGTTCACCGGCGAGCCGGGGCAATGCGGCCGCCAGCAGGCGCTGCACCTTGTCCATGCCAGCCGCGATGGAGGCGTGGATTTCATCGTGGATGCCAGCCCCGGCAGGTGACAATCCCGCCGCCCAGTTCACCGACACGGCGATGCAGGCGTAGGCCATGCCGAGCTCGGCGGCGAGTGCGGCCTCCGGCATGCCCGTCATGCCGACCAGATCGCAGCCGTCCCGCTGCAGGCGGCGGATTTCGGCCGGGGTTTCGAGCCGCGGCCCCTGGGTCACTGCCATCACACCCTCGCCACTCACCGGCACCTGGGCGGTGGCCGCGGCCTGCTGCAGGGCGGCGCGCAGACTCGGGGTGTACGGGTGCATGAGCTCCACATGTTGCAGCGCGCTGCCGGGCTCGCCATCCGAATAAGTGTGCTCACGGCCATAGGTGTAGTCGACAAGGTCCGTCGGCAGGGCGATCTCGCCGGGCGCGAACCAGGATGCGATGGCCCCCACGGCCGCGATGGCGACGACCTGCTTCACGCCGGCCTCGCTCAGGGCCTTGAGGTTGGCGCGGTAGTTGATGCGGTGCGGTGGGATCTTGTGACCCTCGCCATGGCGGGCGAGAAAGATCGCCTCCACACCCGAGATGCGGCCGACGATCAGCGGCGCGGAGGGCTTGCCGTAGGTGGTGTAGCTCTCCAGCCGGCGGAGCACTTCAAGCCCTGGCCAGGTGTTCATGCCGGTGCCGCCGATGACTGCGATTTTTGGATTCACACTTCGCTCCGTTTTGCCGTCCCTGGCGAGACAGCAACCTCTTGAATTGGTCCCTGCCCGCACATCCCCGTGCGGGCGTTGGGCGGGGTGGACTGCCATTCAAGGCAGTCCACCTTCTTCCGCCTCACCCCTTCACTGCATAGATGCCCGGCAGCTGCCGCCACAACTCGCGCACGTCCATGCCGCAGCCGAACACATACCGATCCGGCAGGGCGAGGCCGATGTATTCGGCATGTGCTTCGGGCGCGCGGCGGTCGTGCAGCTTCTCGGCCAGCACGGCGACTTTCAGCGATTTGGGGCGAAACTCTTCGAGCGCCTTGCGGATGGCCACCAGCGTGTGGCCTTCGTCCAGGATGTCGTCGATGACGATGACGTCGCGGTCTTCGAGCACGCTGTCCGGCTGGCGCTTCCAGATCAGGCCACCGCCCTGGGTTGCACCCCGGTAGCGGGTGGCATGCAAATAATCCAGCTCAAAGGCGAAGCGCAGGCGCCGGGTGATCTCGGCCGTGGCGTAGAGGCCCCCGTTCATCACGCAGACGATCAGCGGCAGCGTGCCGGCGTAGTCGGCATTGAGGCGGGCGGCGATGTCGTCGTAGGCCTGCTGTACGGCAGCGGCATCGAACAGGCAGTCCGCCTCGCGCAGCAGGGTTTCGGCCTCTGCGATGCGGCTCATGTCAGCGTCTCCTCAATCGGCAGGGGATCGCGCCCGAACAGGGGCGGCGGCAGTGCCACCGGGCGGCGGTAGAGCCGCTTGAGGCGCGCGCTGCTCAGGCGATTGGGCTTGTGGTCCTTGAGCGCATCGAGCACCTGCATCGCGCCCGCGCGGTCGTTGCAGACGGGGATCATGTCGCAGCCTGCGGCGAGCGCCATGACGGCCCGCTCGCCGAGATTGCCCACCACGGCGGCACCGCCCATGGAAAGGTCATCGCAAAAAATCGCACCGTTGTACTTCCAGTCACGGCGCAGCAGCTCCTTGATCCATTTGGTCGACAGCGAGGCCGGCAGGGTATCGACGGCCGTGTAGCGCACATGGGCCATCATGATCGACTCCAGCCCCTCGGCCATCAGCTGCTTGAACGGCACCATATCGGCCTCGATCGCGCTCAGCGGGCGACGATCCACCGGCAGCTCGGTGTGCGAGTCGGCAGTCACCGCGCCGTGGCCGGGAAAGTGCTTGCCCGTGGCCGAGAGGCCGGCCGAGTTCAGACCCTGCCAGAAGGCCCGGCTCAGGCTGGTGAGCACGGCGGTGTCGCTGGCAAAGGCGCGGTCGCCGATGATCTGGCTCACCTCGTAGTCGCGGTCCAATACCGGGGCAAACGGCAGGTCGAAACCGAACCAGCCCAGTTCGTTACCGATCACTTGCCCCAGGCGGCGGGATTCTTCCAGTGCCCTTGGTGCGGATTCTTCGTGCAGCTTGCCCAGGGTGCGCATGGCGGGCAGCCGCGAAAAGCCGTTGCGGAATCGCTGCACCCGCCCGCCCTCGTGATCCACCGCCAGCAGCGGTCGCGTCTTGCGCACGCCGAGGATGTCGTCACAGAGCTTCTTCAGCTGCTCCGGGTCGCGGTAGTTGCGGGTGAACAGGATCACCCCACCCACCAGCGGGTGGCGGATCAGCTCACGGTCTTCGGCAGTCAGTTCCTGACCCGCCACGTCGATCATCACCGGGCCCAGCACGGTGGATGCGGAGGCCTTTGCAGCCGTTGTGGATTCACTCATGTAGCGTCACTTCTGTCCCTGCTGAAACCAGATCGAACAATTCGACGATGTCCGCATTCCCCATGCGGATGCAGCCATGGCTGGCTGCACGACCCAACGTCTCCCCATGCGGCGTGCCGTGGATATAGATGTAGCGGCGCATCGTGTCGACGCAGCCCAGGCGGTTCACCCCTCGCTCGCAACCCGACAGCCACAGGATACGGGTGAGTATCCAGTCGCGTCGCGGAAACGCGGCTGCCGCGGCGGGTGAAAACAGCCGCACATCACTTGCCACCCGCCGCGCCCTGAACACGGTGCCGACCGGAGCCCCTGCACCGATCTTGGCCCGGATGATGTGGCGACCGCGTGGCGTGCAGCCCGAGCCCGAGATTTCGCCGGGGCCGTTGGCCCCGGTGGAAACCGGCCAGACCCTGACCTCCGCCGCGCCCTGCCACAGCGTCAGACGCTGCGCCGAGAGGTCCACCGTCACGCGCGCCGCAGCCTTCATCCGGCCCTGGGCCACTGCGAGTAGGGCGTGAGCGACAGCGCGTGGTTGTAGTAGCGCGCCTCCTGGGTCACTTCCGCACCGAGCCAGTCCGGCCGCTCAAAGGCCTCGCCTTCGCTCGCCAGCTCGATCTCGGCCACCACCAGCGGCGCGTTGTCGCCTTCGAACTCGTCCACCTCCCAGAGGTGGCTACCGACGGTGACGTAGTGGCGGGTTTTCAGGATGAGGCCGCTGCACAGGGTGGCGAGCATCTCCTCCACCTCGGCCGCCGGCACGTCGTATTCGTACTCCGCACGGCTCATGCCGACTTTCGCGGCCTTGACGTTGAGCTTGCCCTGCGTGCCCTCGATGCGCACCCGCACGCTGGCCGCCCCACCCAGCGGGGCGAGATAACCGTGCCGCATCGGGATACGCTTGTGGGCGGCAGCGCGCCAGCCATCGCCCGTGACAAGAAACTTGCGCTCAATCTCGGTGGCCATCACTTCGCCTTCCGTTCAAAAAGCGCCATGCTCTCGACATGGCTGGTGTGCGGGAACATATCCATCGCGCCCGCCTTGGTGAGCACATAACCGCCTTCCACCAGCAGCGCCGCATCGCGCGCCAGCGTCGCCGGATGGCAGGACACGTACAGGATGCGCTTCGGCTTTTTGGCAATGAGCAAGGGCATGATCTCGATGGCACCCGCGCGCGGCGGGTCGATGAGGGCCAGGTCGAACTGGGCTTGGAGATACGGTGCCTGCGGATCCGGTTTGAACAGGTCGGCCACATGCCATTGCACGCTGCCCACCCCATTGGCGCGGCAGTTGGCATCACCGCGCGCGACCAGGCCCTTGTCGCCTTCCACGGCAGTGACCTCCGCTCCCGTCTTGGCGAGCGGCACGGTGAAATTGCCCAGGCCCGCGAATAGCTCCAGCACGCGGTCGCCGGGCTGCGGTGCGAGCCAGTCCATCGACTGCCGCACCATCGCCTGCGAGAGCGGGCCGTTGACCTGGATGAAGTCGGCAGGCAGAAAATGGAGTTGTGCCTCGCTGCCATCGGGCGAGTAGTGCAACGGCCAGCGCTCCCCCGTCAGTGGCACGATGCTGTCGAGGCCCCCCGGTTGCAGCAGGATCTCGAAGCCATGCTCTTTCGCAAAGGCCGCCAGCGTGGCGCGGTCGGCTTCCGTCGGCGTCTCCAGCACGCGGAACACCAGCACCACGTGGTCGGCAGCGGCCATCTCGATCTGCGGGATGGCGGCACGTACCGACAGCGTGTCGATCATGCGCGCGATGGCGGTGAGCTTTTCGCCCACCCGCGGGTCGAGCACCTTGCAGCTGTCGAGCTTTGCCAGAAACGAACAGCCGCGCTCGCGAAAGCCCACCAGCGTCCCGCCCTTCTTCTCGACGAATTTCGCCCCCACGCGGGCGCGGCGGCGGTAGCCCAGGTCATTGCCCATGAGTGCGGGTGCGACCTCGCGCGGTGTCACCTTGCCAATGCGTTGCAGCGTCTGCATCAGCTCGTGCTGCTTCCACTCGATCTGCTTGGCAGGTGCGAGATGCTGCAGGGCGCAGCCACCACAGACGCCGAAGTGGGCGCAGGGCGGCGTGACGCGATCAGGGCTGGCGACCAGCACCGCCGTCACCTGGCCTTCGTCCTTGTCGCGCCGCTGGCTCAGGTACTTGAACTCCACTGTTTCGCCCGGCAGGGCGTCGGCGATAAAGGTGACCTTGCCATCGATGCGCGCCACGCCACGGCCCTCGTGATCGAGGGCGGTGACCTGGGCGGTAAAGCTGCCTTCCGGCAGCTTGCGCTTGCGCACGCCGCTCACAGCGCGCGCCAGGCAGTGTGGAACTGCTGCCAGTGCGGTGCGGCCTGCACCTTGAGCCAGTCGCAGACCTGGTGGCGCTTGGCGCTGCGCTGCGCTTCGTCGATCTCACCCGTGGCCGCCTGAAGGGCGATGGTGAGCAGATAGGCGATCAATGCATCGGCCGCACTGCCGCCCACGAGCTTGGCGGTATTGCCGCTGGCATGGGCCGCCTCGGCATCAGCGGCGCGCAGGCCCAGGCGATGCGGCAAACCGTGTACGGCGGCAAGTTCCGACAACGGGGCTGCACCCACCTGAAAGCCAAAGTGCAGGGCCAGACTCTGCGGCCCCTTGTCGGCCAGGAGCTTGGGCAGCGCAACGCCCGTGGCCAGTGCCCGGGCGAGGATTTGCGGGCGATAGCCGCGCATGGCGTCCCAGGCCCACACCGCGCTGCCGAGTTCTGCCACGCGCCGCTCGATGGACGCCAGCATAGCGCCCTCGTCGCTGCCGGCCGCGAACTCGTCCACGCCAAAGGCCTGCGGTGTCGCGATGACGAGTGCTGACACCACGCGGCGCTGCTGCGAGGGCACCGTGGCGGACTGATGCCCAGCCACGCGCAGGGTCTTCATGGCCAGCTCGGCTTCGGCATCCGAAAACCGTTCAAGCGCCAAAAGGCGCTTGCCCACAGCGGGATCGGGGACAGTCTTGAGGTCTAGGAGCAGCATCAGGCAGGGAACACACCAGTCGAGATATAGCGGTCGCCGCGGTCGCAGACGATGCAGGCGATCACCGCGTTCTCCAGCGTCTTGCACAGCTGCAGGCCCGCCCACAGCGAGCCGCCGGAGGACGGCCCGCAAAAAATGCCCTCGTAGCGTGCAAGGTCGTGCATCACGCCCTCGGCCTGCGCAACGCTGACTTCGAGAATGCGATCCACGCGGGTACGGTCGTAGATTTTTGGCAGGTAGGCCTCGGGCCATTTGCGGATGCCGGCGATGCTGGAGTCGCCATCCGGCTGCACGCCGATCACCTGCACATTCGGGTTCTGTTCTTTCAGAAACCGCGAGTTGCCCATGATGGTGCCGGTGGTGCCCATGGTTGCCACGAAGTGCGTGAGCCTGCCCTGCGTGTCGCGCCAGATTTCGGGCGCGGTGCCCTCGTAATGCGCACGCGGATTGTCGGGGTTGGCAAACTGGTTGAGCACCTTGCCCTCACCACGCGCTTCCATCGCCTCGGCCAGGTCGCGCGCACCCTCCATGCCCTGCGCCTTGGTCACCAGGATCAGCTCGGCACCAAAGGCCTTCATCACGCTGCGGCGCTCGGCCGAGAGGTGCGCCGGCATGATGAGCACCATGCGATAGCCCAGCATGGCCGCGACCATGGCCAGCGCAATGCCGGTGTTGCCGCTGGTGGCTTCGATCAGGGTGTCGCCTGGCTTGATCTCGCCCCGCTCCTGCGCACGGCGGATCATCGAGTAGGCGGGACGATCCTTTACCGAACCGGCCGGGTTGTTGCCTTCGAGCTTGGCCAGCAAGGTGTTGTTGCCGATGCCGGGGAGCCGGGTAAGGCGCACCAGGGGCGTATTGCCGATGGTGTCGGGGAGGGTCACGGTGGTCATGGACGCATTTTACGGGGCTTGAGCGGGCTTTCAGCTTTCCAGCACGACAAAAGCCAGCACGCGGTCGTCTTCGTCGCTCAGCGAGATATGACTGCCGGTGACGCCCAGCGCTTCCAGCCGGGTTTGCATCACGGGACTGAAGGCCAGCGCGGGCTTGCCGCTGGGCAGGTGTACAAGACCCGCATCCTGATAGCTGACGCCGTGAAACCCGGTACCCAGCGCCTTGACGAAGGCCTCCTTGGTCGCAAAGCACTTGGCGATGAAGTTGCCCTTGCGATGCGCCTGCTCAAACTGCACACGTTCCTCCGGCATCAGCACTTTTTCGGCAAAGTGGTCGCCATACTTCTGCCAGAGCCGCTCGACGCGCTCGATGCGCAGCAGGTCGGTACCGATGCCGTAGATCATCCAAAACCTCCCTTGAGGCACGTCGCCCGAAAGCGCGTGCAAGCGTCGCCTGCCGCGTTTCAGCCCCTGGCTTCGCGCATCCGCCGCCGCAGCTCAGCCACAGCCGCCGGCAGACCGATGAACACGCTGCGGGCGATGAGTGCGTGCCCGATGTTGAGCTCGACGATCTCGGGGATGGCGGCAATCGGGCCGACGTTGTCGGCACTCAAGCCGTGTCCCGCATGCACCTCCAGCCCTGCCTCGTGAGCAATGCGGGCGAAGTTGGAGATCAGCATCAACTCCTCGGCGCGGACCGCATCGTTGGGGGCGTCGCAGTAGCGGCCGGTGTGGATTTCCACCTGCGGCGCGCCGCTCTGGATGGTGGCCGCGAGCTGCGCCGGATCGGGGTCGATGAACAGGGCCGGCACGATACCCGCCGCCATCAGTCGCGCGCAGGCGGCGCGCACGGCCGGCAGATTGCCCGCCACGTCGAGGCCGCCCTCGGTGGTTTTTTCTTCGCGCTTCTCCGGCACCAGGCAGGCGTACCGGGGTTTCAGCCGGCAGGCGATGGACAGCATCTCCTCGGTGACTCCCATCTCGAAGTTGATCGGCACCGGGCTACGACGGATGATGCGCTCGACATCGTGATCCTGGATGTGACGGCGGTCCTCGCGCAGGTGTACGGTGATCGAATCCGCGCCGGCGCTGGCGGCAATGAGCGCGGCCTCCACCGGGTCGGGATACACGGTGCCGCGCGCCTGCCGCAGGGTGGCGACGTGATCGACATTGACGCCAAGACGAATCGGGGGAGCGCTGGACATGGAGGCGTACGAGAAGGCTGGACACTGATTTTACCGGCTGATCCGATACAGTCCGCGCATGCCCAAGCGCCAATTGCCGCCTGCCGACGCCCGCATCACCCCCCGCCTGTGGCGGCTGGGCGAGTTCGAGCTGGACGAGAGCCGCCCCGCGCTGCGTCGCGGCGAGGTGCGGGTGGCGCTGGAGCCCAAGCCGTTCAAGCTGCTGCTGGTATTGATTCGTCACGCCGGACAGGTCGTCACGCATCAGCAGTTGCTGGATCAACTCTGGGAAGGCCGTGCCGTGAGCGATGCGGTGATCTCGCGCTGTGCAAGCAAGCTGCGCAGCGCCCTGGGGCAGCAGCAGGACTGGGTGCGCACCGTGCATGGGCAGGGCTATCGCTACGATGGCCCGGTAACGCCGCCGGATGATGGCAGCCCACTGCCACCATTGCGTTCCACCGCAGCACCAGACGCACCCGTCACCCCGGAACCACCGGCGGTGACGGCGGCCAGCGATGCCGGTGTCCCCGAGCCGCTACCCCAGCCGCAGACCCCGCCGCGTTCCCAGCCCGCTCCGCTCACCGCATCAGGCCCGGTCGCGCCGCGGCGGCGCAAAGCGTGGGCTCTATCGACGGCGTTGGTCCTCGCCTTGTGCGTCGCGCTGGGCCTGCTGCTCAAGGCGCATCGGGTGCAGAACCAGGCCGAGACCGCGCTCGCCGAGGCTGAGACCATCAACCGCTTCATGGACAATGCGCTGCTGCCGGGTGCGAACCCCCTGGCCAGCGATGACAGCGGCGAACCGGCCATGGCAACCCTGCTGGATGCCGCCGCCGAAAAGCTGCGCCATGCCGCCTATCCCCCCGCAGTCGCAGCCCGACTGACGGCCTCGCTGGGGGGCGGCTACGACCGCCTCGCATTGTTTCAGCCCGCGACCGCCTTGCTCGACAGCGGCTTGAAAGCGGCCGAAGCGACCCTGGGGAGCACGGCCGTCGAAACCAATCTGCTGCGGATGCGGCTGGCCGCCACCCTGACCCGCCAGGGGAGCCTCGATCGCGCACTCCTCCTGTATCAACGCGCGGTGCGCGAGCTGCCATCTGCGTCGGGTGGCCAGACGACGACCGCCCGCGAGAGCCTGTTCGCAGCGCGGGTCGAGCTGGGGCGCTTGCAGTGGCTACGCGGTCAGTTCGCAGACTGTGCGACCCAACTCGATGCCTCGCTGGCTGCCGTCCCGCCGGGGATGGACGCCCTGCGCATCGCCGACACCCAGTGGTCGCTGGCTCGATGCCTGACGTCACTGCAGCAATACGAGCGCGCCGGCACGCTGCTGGACGAAGCCCGTGCTGCTGCCAGCGACTGGCCCGGCACGCCCCCGGCGCTGCTATCGCGGATTGATCTTGGCCGCTGCGATCTGTGGGGCGCGACCGGCCGCTGGGCCGAGGTGCGGCAGCTGGCCATTGCCATCGGCCAGCAACCGCGCGGCAGCCTGTCGGCGCAGTATCTGGTGTCACTCGATGCACAGGATCAGCAGGCGCTGGCCCTGCTGCGGCTGGGACAGGTGTCTTCTGCGCGAACGCTGCTCGAAGGCTTGTACCGGCAGCGCCTAGATCAACGTGGCGATGGCGACCGGGCGAGCCTGCTCACCGTCGAGCGACTGGGCGAAGCCTTGCTGCGCGATGGTGCTGCCGCGCAGGCGATGGCCCTGCTTGCGCCCGCTTACACCCGCTCGCGGCAGGCGCTGGGCGGCGCGCATCCGCTCACCCTCGGCCTGGGCAATACGCTGGCCGAGGCGCTGGCCGCGGGTGGCGACCTGCCTGCCGCCACCACCCTGAGCGATACCGTGATCGACACCGCGAGCACGGCATTGCCCAGTGGCCATCCGGCTCTGGCACGGGCGCTGATGACGCAAGGTGTCCTGCGTCTGCTGGTGGGTGACACCGAGGCGGCACGCAGTGCTGCGGATGCCGCCGACAAGGCGCTGCAGCAATCACAAGCTGCGACGAGCCCCTTACGTGCGGCTACGCGGGCGGCGGTGGAATCGGGTGATTTCTCGCTGCGCTGGCGGCTTTGAGCCCCGCGCGTGATCAGGTTTCCGGTGCGGCGGCATCCAGCAGCCGCAGCTGTTGCAGGAGTTGGGCGGTTTGCAGCGGTTTTCCGCCGAGCTGGCGTTGCAGTGCGGCACGCATCAGCCAGCGAGCCTCGCGGCGCGCCTGAGGTGTGTTGAACACGCCATCCCGCAAGGCGATGAGGCTGGCACCCGAAAGGCTGCCCGGCTCGCCGGCAGCGGCGGGCAATGGGCCGGACTGCCAGTCGTAGCGGTAGTGCGAAGTGGGAGAGAGCTCATCCGGTAGCAACAGGCCGTAGCCGCTCTCGGCGAGCAGCGTCTGCTCGAACTCGCGCAGCGCCGCTTCGGCATCGCATGCCAGCTTTGGCAGGAGATCGCTGTAGGCCGCGAACAGCAGGGGGTGCGGGTCACCGCGCTGGCTCAGCCGCATCAGCAGCTCGTTGGCATACCAGGCGCAGAACAGCGGCTCGCCGGTGAGCACGATGGCACTCGATGCAGCCTCGACGGCGGTCAGCGTGCCCAGTTCACCACTCTCATTCCAGGACAGCAGCAGCGGTTGCAGCACTTGCAGCAGGGCACGCTGGCGCGACTTGGGTGCCCGCGCACCCCGCGCGATCAGCCCGACCCTTCCGTGATGGACGGTAAAAACATCGAGCAGCAGGCTGGTGTCGCTGTAGGGGCGCGCATGCAGCACATAGGCCGGCTCGAAGGCGATGCGCCGCCTCTGCATCAGGGCGTGCTCGTCACCCGGAACTCAATACCCGAATTTGGTGAGGGCCTTGGGGTCATCGCTCCAGTTTTCCTTCACCTTGCACCAGAGTTTGAGGAACACCTTGCGGCCGGTGGCGCGCTCGATGTCGCGGCGGGCATTGCTGCCGATGAGCTTGAGCGTTTCGCCACCGTTGCCGATGACGATGGCCTTCTGCCCCTCGCGCTCGACCCAGATGATGGCGCTGATGCGGTCGATGGCGGGTTCGCGCTCGTAGGCTTCGATCTCCACCGCCGTCGAATACGGCATCTCCTGATGCAGGTTGCGGATGAGCTTCTCGCGGATGATCTCGGCCGCCGCGAAGCTCACGTTGTGCCCCATGTCCATGTCTTCGGGGTACATCGGCTCGCCTTCGGGCAGATTGGCGAACAGGGCATTCTTCAGGGCTTCGAGGTTGTCCTTCTTGTGGGCCGACACCGGCACCACGAAGGCGAACTCGCGCAGGGCGGTGAGTTTCTCCAGTTCCGGCAGCAGCTTCTCCTTGCCCTTGTCCTCGTACTTGTCGACCTTGTTGACGACCAGCGCCACCGGGCATTCGCTGAGCTTCAGACGCTCCAGCACCGCAGCGTCCTCGTCGTTGTAATAGCCCGCTTCCACCACCCAGAGGATCAGTTCGACATCGTGGATGGCACCGGTGGCGGCCGCATTCATCACCTGATTGAGCGCGCGCGGCGCCTTGGTGTGCATGCCGGGGGTATCGACGAAAACCACCTGCCCGCGCTCGTCGTGCAGCACCCCCTGGATGCGATGCCGCGTGGTCTGCGGCTTGTGGCTGACGATCGAAATCTTGCGACCGATCATCGCGTTCATCAGGCTGCTTTTTCCGACATTGGGCCGTCCGACGACCGCCACCATTCCGCTACGCATTTGTAGTTCCTTTCAACTTTTCGCCCTTCAACTTCTCGTACATCAATCGTGCCGCATCCTGCTCGGCCTGCTTGCGGCTGGTGCCGCCAGACTCGGTTTCATGGCCGGAGTCGATGAGCTTGCAGGCCACCTGGAATACCCGCCGGTGCGGTGGGCCGTGCTCGGAAAGCACCCGGTATTCGGGCAGCGGCCGGGCGTCGGCCTGCAGCACTTCCTGCAGGCGGGTCTTTGAATCCTTCAGTGTCTCCGGCTGCGGCAGCGTCGTCAGCAACTCGGCGAACAGGTGCAGCGTGGTTTCGCGGGCCGGGGCAAAGCCTCCGTCGAGATAGATCGCGCCGATGATCGCCTCCAGCGCGTCTGCCAGGATGGACTCCCGCCGAAAGCCGCCACTCTTCAGCTCGCCGCTGCCCATGCGCAGGTAATCGCTGAGCTTCAGCCCCTTGGCCAGTCGCGCGAGACGGTCCTCGCAAACCAGACTGGCCCGCAGACGGGAGAGATCCCCCTCAGGAGCCCGGTTCCACTGCAGGTAGGCGGCCTCGCCAATCACGAAATTCAGCAGGCCATCGCCCAGATATTCCAGCCGCTCGTTGTTGCCGCCGCTGGCGCTGCGATGGGTCAGCGCTTGTTCGAGCAGCGAGCGGTTGTTGAAGCGATACCTCAGCGCCTGTTCAAGCGCGCTTAAACCATCGGACATCAGAAGCCCTTGACTGGCTCGCGGCCACTGAAATGCAACACCAGATCGACGTTGTAGAACAGATGCGTGCGCGCTTCGTAGTCGTAACTGAGCGCACCGCCGCCGTTCTGTCCACGCTCGATCACAATGTCCTTGGGCATCACGTCCGTGATGTCCTCGATGTCCCAGCGCTTCTGTAGTGATCTGCGGACGGACACCGGGTCAATGGTGCCTTCGGAGGCCACGCCACTGACGGCGCGGGCCAGCTTCAACTGGTTGCCGTAGAGCGGGAACAACTTGATCACGATGGTCGCCACCAAGGCGATGGAACCGAACAGAAAAAACATCCGCAGGAAGCCCTGCTGGCGGCGCTTGGATTGCATGTCGGGTGCTCGGTGGGGGTCTGAGCCGATGTTACTGGATGCCGTGGCCGATGCGTGACCAGACCGGACGCATGGCTTCCGAATCCCAACTCATCCACACGAAGAAGGCGCGGCCCTTGAGGTAGGACTCCGGCACGGTGCCCCAGTAGCGGCTGTCACTGCTGCCATCCCGGTTGTCGCCCATCATGAAGTACTGGCCGTCCGGCACCGTGAACTCGAAGTCCTGCACCGGCCGGTCGGGGTTGGCGAGAACGCTGTGGCGGACGCTGCCCAGCATTTCCGTCGATTCCACATCGAGCCTCGTCCCGAAAGGGCCCACCACCTCTTGCGACATCAGCTCACCGTTCACGGTCAGCTGCTTGTTGGTGTAGCGCACGGTGTCACCGGGCAGACCGACGACGCGCTTGATGAAATCCATCTTGGGGTCGACGGGATAGCGGAACACCACCACATCGCCGCGCTTCGGCGCGCCGAGTGCCAGCAGCTTGCAGTCGCCAATCGGACAGCGCAGGCCGTAGGCGAAACGATTGACGAGGATGAAATCACCCACCCTGAGCGTCGGGATCATCGAGCCGGAGGGGATGCGGAATGGCTCGACCAGGAACGAGCGCAACAGGAACACCGCGGCGATGACAGGGAAGAACTGCCGGCCGAAATCCACCAGCCAGCTCGCCTTGGCAGGCTCACTGCCGCTGGCGGCGGCAGCAGCCTTGCGGCGCGGCTCCAGACGCCAACGGTCGAGCGACCAGAGCACGCCCGTGACCACCGTGAGCACGAACAGAATCGAGGCGAAGTCGGTGCCGAGGTGTGTGAAGAAGCTGCTCATGCGGTTCTCTGGGGATTGACCTTACTTGCGTTCCATGCCGAGCACGGCGAGGAAGGCTTCCTGCGGAATCTCGACGGAGCCGACCTGCTTCATGCGCTTCTTGCCCTCTTTTTGCTTTTCGAGCAGTTTTTTCTTGCGGCTGGCGTCGCCGCCGTAACACTTGGCGGTCACGTCCTTGCGCAGGGCCTTCACCGTCGAGCGCGAGATGATCTTGCTGCCGATGGCGGCCTGGATGGCCACATCGAACATCTGGCGGTGGATGACTTCCTGCATGCGCTCGCAGAGATCGCGGCCGCGGTTGTAGCTGTTGTCGCGATGCACGATGGTGGCGAGCGCATCGACCTTGTCACCGTTGACCAGCACATCGAGCTTGACCACATCGGCGGCCTGAAAGCGCACGAACTCGTATTCGAAACTCGCAAAGCCACGGCTGACCGACTTCAGGCGATCGAAGAAGTCGGTGACGACTTCTGCCATCGGCATCTCGACCTCCATCTGCACCTGGTTGCCGACGTGGCGCAGGTTCTTCTGCACGCCGCGCTTTTCCATGCAGAGCTGCATCACCTTGCCGACGTATTCGTTGGGCATCAGCACGCGGGCGTTGATGATCGGCTCGCGAACTTCTTCGAGTGATCCCGGCTCCGGCAGCTCGCTGGGGTTGTCGATCTTGAGGACATCGCCTGCCGTGGTGAGCACCTCGTAGACCACGCTGGGTGCGGTGGTGATGAGGTTGAGGTTGTACTCGCGCTCCAGGCGCTCCTGCACGATCTCCATGTGCAGCAGGCCCAGGAAACCAATTCGGAACCCGAAGCCGAGCGCAGAGGAGTTCTCCGGCTCGAAGCGTAGGGCGGAGTCGTTCAGCCGCAGCTTCTGCAGCGATTCGCGGAAGTCCTCGAAGTCGTCGGCATCGACCGGGAACATGCCGGCGAAGACGCGCGGCTGTACCTCCTTGAAACCGGGCAACGCCTCGTCGCAGGGGTTGCCCGACAGCGTGATGGTATCGCCCACCGGCGCACCGAAAATATCCTTGATATTGGCGACGATCAGGCCGACCTCGCCACATTCGAGCTGGTCCTTGAACACGCGCTTGGGCGTATTGACCGCGATCATGGTGATCTCGTGGTCGCGGCCCGTGCTCATCACGCGGATCTTCTGGCCCTTCTTCACCGTGCCGTGCATCACGCGCACCTGCGAGACGACGCCAAGGTAGTTGTCGAACCAGCTATCGGCGATCAGCGCCTGCAGCTTGCCATTGGGGTCGCCCTTGGGTGGCGGCAGCCGGGTGGTGACTTCTTCCAGCACCTCCAGCACATTGAGGCCGGTCTTGGCGCTGATGCGGATCGCATCCTCCGCCGGCACGCCGATGATCTCCTCGATCTCCTTCACCACCCGCTCGGGCTCGGCATTCTGCAGGTCGATCTTGTTCAGCACCGTCAGCACTTCGAGATTGAGATCGATTGCCGTGTAGCAGTTGGCCACACTCTGCGCCTCCACACCCTGCGAGGCATCGACCACCAGCAGCGCACCTTCGCAGGCGGCGAGCGAGCGGCTCACTTCATACGAAAAGTCCACATGCCCCGGCGTGTCGATGAGGTTGAACTGATACAGCTCGCCGTTGCGCGCCCGGTAGTGCAGTTGAACCGCCTGCGCCTTGATGGTGATGCCACGCTCGCGCTCGATGGGATTGTTGTCGAGCACCTGGGCCTGCATCTCGCGGGCTTCAAGGCCACCCGTGAGCTGGATGAAGCGATCCGCCAGCGTCGACTTGCCGTGGTCGATGTGGGCGATGATGCAGAAATTGCGGATGTGGGACTGCGGGACTGACATTTGAGTTTGGCTTCAATGCACCGGGCGCAGGGCGCGCGCAGTGGTCAAAAAATGGTCGCGGAGTATAGCGGCAGCGTTGCAGCCCGGCTTAGGACAATGCGGCCTCGATGGCGTTCGCATCCATCACCACCTCGCACACGAACTGCGCCTGTGCATCGAGCAACACCGGAATCCGCAGGCCGAAGGCCTCGCGCCAGGCCGGGTGATGGTCGATCTGCACCGCCTCGATCTCGATCCGGTCACCGAACGCGGCCTGCACCTCGGCCTCGAAGTCTTCGCAGAGGTGGCAGCCCGGTCGCGTCAGCAGGGTGAAGCGGCGCACTACTTCTTTCCGTCCTCGGCCGGCACGTCCAGCGCCAGAAACAGCGGCGCCCCCTCACGCTGGATCAGCAAGGGCACGCTGGCACCGGGCGTCAGCTTCTCCACCACGGCCTTGAGCGTATCGACGCTGTCGATCTTCCGGCCGGCCAGCGAGAGCAGAATGTCGCCCTCGCGGACGCCCGCCTTCCTGGCGGCACCAGGGGCAACGGCGACGATACCCAGGCCGCCTTCGGTCAGCTTGGCATCGAGGCGGTCCTGGGCATTCAGTGGCTCTACGGTCAGGCCCAGCGGCAACTTGGGCGGCGGTGCCTCCAAGGCTGCCGATTCAGCCGGCAGCTCGCCCACCTTGACGGTCAGCGTGATCTGCTTGCCTTCGCGCAGCACCTTGAGCGGCACGGTTTCACCTGGCTTGACCGCACCCACCATGGGCGGCAGGGCGTTGCTGATCTGCAGGGCCTCGTTATTGAACGACAGGATCACATCGCCCGGCTTCAGGCCGGCTTCCTCGGAGGGACTGCCCGGCACCACCTTGGCCACCAGGGCGCCCTCGGCCTTGGAAAGACCAAAGCTCTTCGCCAGATCGCGGGTGACTTCCTGCACCACCACACCCAGCCAGCCGCGCGTGACCTTGCCCTTTTCCTTCAACTGCTCGGCCACGCTCAGGGCAACGTCGATGGGGATGGCGAAAGCGATGCCGGAGTTACCACCCGTCTGCGAATAGATCTGCGAGTTGATGCCGATCACCTCGCCGTCCAGATTGAACAGGGGACCGCCGGAATTGCCGGGGTTGATCGCCGCATCGGTCTGGATGAAGGGCACGTACTGCTCGGTAAACAGGCTGCGGCCCTTGGCCGAGACGATGCCCGCCGTCACCGAGTAGTCGAAACCGAACGGCGAGCCGATCGCCATCACCCAGTCGCCGACGCGCAGTTTCTTGATGTTGGCGGTCTTCACCGCCGGCAGATCCATGGCGTCGATCTTCAGCAGCGCGATATCGCTCTGCTCATCGAGACCCACCACGCTGGCCGGCAGTTCACGTCGATCTTGAAGCCGTACGATGATCTCCTTGGCCTCCTTCACCACGTGGGCATTGGTGACGATGTATCCGTCCTGCCACAGCACGAAACCGGACCCCAGCGACTGCTCGCTGCCCGGCGGCTCATCGCCGGGATCGCCCTCAGGCGATTCGGGTGCCGACTCGCCGCTGCCGTAGCCCTCTGGCGCGTGCTGTTCGAGAAATTTCTTCATCCATTCCGGCACGTTGCCGTGCGACGGCGACTCCGATGGGGCGGGCGAATCCGCTAGCTCCGGCACCCCATCCTCTGCGGCCGCCAGGGTGTCCACAGGCGTGGTGCTGATGTTCACGACCGAGGGACTGACGCGGTCGACGAGGTCTGCAAACGCAGGCAAGCCGCTGGAAACCGGCGATCTCGAACAACTACCCAGCAACAGGGCCAGAACCAACAGGGGAACAGCCCGGCTGCGCCGGATCGCGACACGCATCATTTGACGCTCCAAAAGGACAGCCCCCATTTTATGGGCGTCGCCAATGTGATGCCTGAGGCATCCTCAGGGCTTCGGGGACGGGGGCTTGTCGGTCGCGGTGGTGTCGCGCAGCTTGATGCCGTCGGCAATGGCCTCGACCGTCGCCACGGGCGTCTCGCCGACCACCGTGACGTGGTAACGGCCCAGGCTGCGACCGTAGGCCTGCACCGCACCCATCTGCGTCAGGCCATTGAATGCCTTGTCGGGCGCCACGCCGAGCGCTGCGAACACCGACACGGCAGAGAGTCCATCCGACAACATCAGATGCTCGACCTTGCCCCGCAGGTCGTTGCCAGGACGCTGCTCGCGCATGGTCACCTTGTAGCCCGGGGGTAGATCATCGAAGCGCAGCGGAAAGTCGCTGATATCGGCCGCGCCGCCCGAAAGTTCTTTCATCGCCGGTTCGGCGCGGGTGATGGCCTTGAAGCGCGCGGGGTCCAGCCCTGGCACAAAGGCTTCGTCGGGGAGGCTGGCCGGAAACTCCACCTCGGTGAACATCACTTCTTCGAGCGCACGCCGGGCAGGCCCGATCAGCACCACCTTCAGCGGCACGCCGGTCACCTCGTCGGCCCAGATCTCGAAGCCATAGCGGAACTCATCGCGCGGATTGAGCGCCACGCCCCGGCAGTTGCGGCCTGCCACACGGGCAGTGCCGACATCGCGCAACTCATACCAGGACGCGAGATCCTTCAGCGATTGGGCAGTCACATTCGTCAGCAGGCCCTTCAGCGCCGGCCGCTTGAGATCGAGCTTGCGATCATTGGGCAGCAGGCAGGTCACCTTGTTGTCCAGGCGGATGATCTCGCGCGGCTCGCCCGTGAGCGCGACCAGGCGCTCGCGCTCCACACCGGCTGCAAAGCCATGGATGAGCCGCATGGATTCCATATCACCGCCGGCCCGGTAGATGACCGTGCCGCGGTAGTTGGCGGTGCGGGCCGTGTCGGCTGCCTTGAGCAGCACTTCAGCCGGGGTGGCGGCAAAAGCCGACACCGTGACCCAGCCCAGAAGGCAGGCCGCGAGACGCGCGGAAAACATTACCGGGCGTCCGAAGGATAGTTGGCAGTGCGCACCACAAAACCGGTGGCGGCCAGCGTGCTGCCCATGCTGCGCTCGGCCAGCGAGTTGCTGTGTTCCATCAGGTAATCATTGAGGATGGCTGCCTTGCCGGCATCCGGCAGATTGACGGGCGTGGTTGCTACCACCGGGGCAACGCTGGCTGACTGGGTCGGCGCTGCGCCGTCTGCAGGCGGGTTGCGCAATCCACCCACCACCAGCACCGCAGCCACCACGCCGGCGGCAGCGGACAGGGGGATCAGCGTTCGCCACGAACGCGCGGTGCGGACAGGCTGCGCTACCGGCGACACGCTGGGCCGCGCTGGCATGGCCACCACATTGCTCGGCAACGGCACCTCGTTGGCGATGGCAGCCATCACGCCACTGCAAAAATCAGGTCGCAGGGACAGCGTCACCGCCTCGTGGGCGTCACGGCTTTCCCAGATGCGGCTCCACTCGGCCTTGAGCGCCGGGTCGCGCTCCATGGAATGCAGCAAGGCATCCCACTCCGCCTCGGTAGCGGCATTGTCGACGGCGGCAGATAACACTTCTTTGGACATGAACACTCTCGACAGACATTCAAGACCGAAGCCTTGCGAAGAATCCCGTGACCGCCTGGCAGACCCACCGGCACTGCCTGACTGACCACTGAATAACTAAACCATTGTTGCGGCAAAAAGTTCAAACGACGGCAGACGGTAAAACCAACTCAAGGGTGCCGAAAGCTCAGCTCAGCAGGGGCAGCAATACGACGTCAATCGCCTCGCGCGCCCTGAAGATGCGAGAACGCACCGTACCGATCGGGCAATCCATCGCCTCGGCGATCTCCTCGTAGCTCAGGCCTTCGAGCTCGCGCAGAGTGATGGCCTGGCGCAGGTCCGGCGGCAACTTGTTGATCGCCTCGCCGACCTTTTCCTTGATCTCCTGTGTCAGCGCCTGGGCTTCGGGCGTGGCGATGTCGCTCAATTGCTCGGTGTGCCCGTACAGCTCGGCATCGGCGATGTCGATGTCCTTGTCGCCAGAGCGGCGGTTGCGCGAGACGAGGTGGTTTTTGGCGGTATTGATGCCGATGCGATACAGCCAGGTGTAGAAAGCGCTGTTGCCCTGAAAGCCCTTCATGGCGCGCCAGGCGCGGATGAAGGTTTCCTGTGCCACGTCCGGCGCGTCGCCATCACCCACCAACCGGCTCACGAGCTGAATGATCTTGTGCTGATATTTGCGCACCAGAAGCTCGAAGGCACGCTGGTCCCCCGCTTGGGCGCGCGCTACGAGTTGGATGTCAACGTCTGGATCGGTGCTCATTGCATCCGCACAGTCGGTGCCGAGCTGCGCGCTAAACTCCCTTGCTTGATTCTCATGCCCCGCCATCGCAGGGACACCCCTACTTTAACAAGAAGCCCATGCGCGCAGCCGCCGCTTTGCAAATTGATGTACTGATCCTCGGCAGCGGAGCGGCCGGACTCTCGCTGGCCCTGCGCCTGGCGCAGAAAGGCCGCAACGTCACGGTGGTCTCCAAGGGCAAGCTCGAATCCGGGTCCACGTTGTGGGCGCAGGGCGGTATCTCGGCAGTCATCGACGAGGACGACTCGCTCGAAAACCACGTGCGCGACACGCTCGTCGCCGGTGGTGGCCTCTGCAACGAAACCGCAGTGCGCTTCACGGTGGAACGCGGGCCCGGCTGCATCCGCTGGCTCCTGGCACAGGGCGTGCAGTTCACCCGCGACGAGGACGGCAAGCACCGCAGCCTGCACCTCACCCGTGAGGGCGGCCACAGTCACCGCCGTGTCGTGCATGCCGCCGATGCCACCGGCCGCGCCGTAGAAACCACCCTCGCCTCGCTCGCCGCCAACCACCCGAACATCCGGGTGCTGGAACGTCATGTGGTGCTCGACCTCATCGTCGACAAGGCCAGCAACAAAGCACACGGCGCCTATCTGTTCGACCGCGAATCGGGCGAGGTTGAGGCCATCGGAGCGAAGGCCGTGGCGCTCTGTACCGGCGGTGCGAACCAGGTGTATCTCTATTCCAGCAATCCCTTCGGCGCTTCGGGCGATGGCATCGCCATGGCCTGGCGCGCGGGCTGCCGGGTCGGCAACATGGAGTTCATGCAGTTCCACCCGACCTGCCTGTATCACAAGGACACGCGCAATTACCTGCTCACTGAGGCACTTCGTGGTGAAGGTGGCTACCTGCGCCTGCCAACCACCGGCGAGCGCTTCATGCCGCGCTTCGACGCACGGGGCGAGCTGGCCCCGCGCGATATCGTGGCCCGCGCCATCGACCACGAGATGAAGCGGCTCGGTCTGCGCCACGTCAACCTCGACGTCACCCATCTCGATCCGACGTTCGTCAAAGAGCATTTCCCCAACATCTATGCCCACTGCCTGGAGCTGGGGCTGAACATCACCAAGGAACCGATCCCGGTCGTGCCATCCGCCCACTTCACCTGCGGCGGGGTCATCACCGATTTGAAGGGCCGCACCGATGTCGATGGCCTCTATGCCATCGGCGAGGTCGCCTGCACCGGGCTGCACGGGGCCAACCGACTGGCCAGCAACTCGCTGCTGGAATGCCTGGCCTTTGCCGAATCGGCAGCCGAGGATCTTGAAGTCAGCCTGGGCAAGCGCAGCGATCCACCTGCCCTCAAGCCCTGGGACGCCAGCCGCGTCACCGATAGTGACGAGGACGTGGTGGTCAGCCACAACTGGCTGGAGCTGCGCACCTTCATGTGGGACTACGTCGGCATCGTGCGCACCACCAAGCGGCTGGAGCGCGCGCTGAACCGAATTGAAGTCCTGAAGCGGGAGATCTTCGACTACTACGGCAACTACAAGGTCACCGCCCACCTCATCGAACTGCGCAACCTCGTGCTCTGCGCCGAGCTGATCGTGCGCAGCGCCCTCACCCGCAAGGAGTCGCGCGGGCTGCACTACACGCTGGACTATCCGGATACGCTGCCGGAAGCGCGTCCCACCATCCTCACACCGGTGGGTTAGGCAAACAGCTGTCCAGGCCCGCGACAGCGCGCCTCATGGGACAGCAGCCAGCGCTTGCGATCGAGCCCCCCGGCATAGCCGGTGAGCGAGCCATCGGCCCCGATCACGCGGTGGCAGGGCACGATGATGCCGATGGGATTCTTGCCGTTGGCCAACCCTACCGCGCGCACCGCCTTCTCGTTGTGGATGCTGCGCGCCTGCTCGCCATAACTGCGGGTTTCGCCATACGGGATCGCGCGCAAGGCGGCCCACACCTGCTGCTGGAAAGCCGTGCCCTGCGCGGCCAGCGGCAGATCGAACACCTGCCGCGTGCCGGCAAAGTATTCCTCCAGCTGCCGGTGCACCTCGGCAAACCGGGCATCGTCCCGTAGCCAGCCGTTGGGCTGGTGCTGATGGCGGTCGGTGTCGAACCAGAGGCCGGTGAGTCCCTCCCCGGTGGCGGTGAAGGTCAGTTGCCCGACCGGCGAGTGCATGGTGCTGAAACGTATGGTCATCGTGTTCTCCGATCAGCCGCCCGCAGCGGCTGCATTCCAAAGGTGAAGTGCCGCATAGCTGCGCCAGGGCCGCCAGGGGTCGGCGGCGGCGCGCAGTTCCCGGTGCGAGCTGAGGTTCAGGGCATGCAGCAGGCCCAGATCGCCATCCGGCCAGGCATCCGGGTGGCGCAGCGCGCGCATGGCGATGTAGTGCGCCGTCCAGGGGCCGATGCCCGGCAGCGCCTGCATGGCTGTCATCACGGCCTCTGGGTCGGCGACCGGCTCCAGCGACAAGGTGCCATCGGCCACCGCCAGAGCCATGCGCCGCACGGTTTCGGCCCGACGGCTGGTGAGGCCAAGGTCGATCAACTGCTGTGACGAGGCCTGTGCCACGGCCTCGGCGCGCGGAGCCAGATGGGTGAGCGCGGGATGCGGCGTGACGATGGCCACGCCAAAGGTGCGTGCGAATCGACCGAACAAGGTGGTCGCGGCCTTCACCGTCACCTGCTGCCCCAGGATGGCACGCAGCGCCAGCTCGAAGCCGTCGAACGCCCCCGGCACTCTCAGGCCAGGCGTGGCGGCAACCCGGTCGGCTAGCCTCGGATCAGCCGCCAGATGTGCGTCGATGACGGGGGCGTTAGCGTCGAGATCGAGCGTTCGCCGCAGCCGCGCGAGCACCTGCGGCAGCACCGGCAGCAAGCTCGTCGCGAGCGTGACCTGCATGGCCGATACCCCTTTGATGGGTGCGACGACCAGCCAGCCCTGGTGATCGCCGATCACCACCGTGCGCAGGTAGCGCCCCTCCTGCGCCGCCTCGACGCCGACCGCACCGCGCCCGCCCAAAAAGCGCAGCAAGGGCGCCCAGGCCAAAGGTGGGCGATAACCGAGCTGAAGCTCGAAACTCTCGCCCGTGACCTCGTCCCGGCCGCGCTGCCGCAACTGACCCGGTGCCAGGCCGTAGCGGGATGCGAACAGATGATTGAAGCGGCGAACGCTCCCGAAGCCCGCCGCCTGCGCCACCACGCCCATTGGCAGGCGGGTGTCGGTAAGCAATTGCTTAGCCAGCAGCAGGCGGCGTGTCTGTGCAAGCTCCACTGGCGTGACGCCGAAGCTCTGCTCGACCACCCGGCGCAACTGGCGGCTGGAGAGATGCAGTGAGGCCGCAAGCGCCTCGGTGCCGCCCACATCCAGATCGCCTGCCTCGATACGCTGTGCCGCCAGCTGCGCAACCCGGTCCGGCGCGTCCATCGGTGCCAAGCCCGGCGCGAGTTCTGGACGGCAGCGCAGGCAGGGGCGAAAGCCCGCTCGCTCGGCAGCAGCGGCGTGGATGAAGAAATCAACATTGGCCTTGAGCGGCGTGCGCGCCGGGCATACCGGGCGGCAATAGATGTTGGTGCTGCGCACGGCGACGAAAAAACGACCGTCGAAGCGCGTATCGCGGGCCTTGAGGGCGTCGTAGCAGCGGTCGAGATCGAGGTTCATGCCGCGTAGTGTAGGTGTGCCCCGGTCGCAGATTCGCCGTTTTCGGTCATGGTCGTGGTCGCCGCTGCCCTCGTCCTGCTGGGGGGCGCGTGTCATGCTCAAGCGTCTGGCGATCCGGGTTGCCAGCGACACTGGGGAGTGAGGCAGAGATGAAAACAAAAGGATTTCGTGCCGCCACACCCCCTCATGTCCTGACCACATTCGTCATGCTGTTCGGCAACTTCGGTATTGCGGCTGCGCAGGCGCAGGCGCCGGCGACCCCGAATACCGACAGCCTGCCGGGCCTCCAGCCATTGCCCATGGTCAGCCCCTCGGAACCCCCGCCCGTCACCAACCACTTGGGGCTGCAGGCCTTGGCCGAGGTGGTGTCCACGGCACCGACCCTGCGCCCCGATGGCACGCTGGGGCTCGAAGCGCTGCCCGAGGTCTCGCCAACGATTCCTGGACCCGCCATGCCGAGCGGCATCATTGATCTCTATCCGCTGGTGACCTTTGCACCCGCAGCGGCGGAGCCGCGAACACCCGGGGGGGGCATCGGCACCCAAGCCCCCGAGTTCAGCCTGCAAACCCCACAAGGCGAAACGGTGGCGTTTCCACCAGCGGCCAAGGGACAGCCAATGGTCTTGCTGTTCTGGCCGTCATGGTGCCCCTACAGCCGCGCCCTGCAGCCGTATGTACAAAGCATCTGGGAGGACTACCGCGACCACGGCGCGCAGGTGTGGACCATCAATATCGAAGAAACCCGCGACCCCCTGGCAGTGATGAAAGAGCGCAAGCTGAGCTTCCCCGTACTGCTTGCCGGCAATACGGTGGCAGACCAGTTCAACGTGCGCCTGATGCCGGCGGTGCTCGTGATCGACGGCAACGGCAAGATCGTTTACGTGATGCACGAAAAGACCATCTCGCCGGTGGAGGCCGCCAAGCAGATTCGCACCACCTTGAACGACCTGCTGGGCGACCGTGCCGTGGCGCTGCCGTCTTCGTATCCTGCGCCTTATGACCTGCACCTGCTGTCGCTGGAGGCTCTGAACCTGCGCCTGACCCCGCCGCCGCTGCCGCAGAGCGAGTGGGAACCCTGGGTAGATGCCTACCTCGCCACGCTCAAGCCCGGCGAAACGCTGGCCAGCTTCCCGCCCAAGGGGGCCATCACCAATGGCAAGCAGGCCATCAGCGTGGCGCGAGACATCTGGTCGCAGAAATACGGCGTGGAGCAGACCCTGATCCAGGCGCCGTATCGCAGCTACCGCATCAACAGCCACTGGGTGGTGCTGGGCTCCGGCGAGACCGGTGGCAGTACCCAGCTGGGCGAGGGCTTCATCGCCGTGCTGGAGGTGGATACCGGCCGCGTGGTGCGTGTGGTGCCGCGCCAGTAGCAACTACCGCGGCGAGGCCTCGGGCCACTGCTGTGGCACGCGCACAAACCTGGCCGTCTCGTAACCCCAGCTCGCGATCAGGGCGCGGTATTTCTCGAAATCCACCTCGCTCATCTCGGACTTGCGGCTGAGCAGCCAGACGTAGTCGAGCTTGCTGCGGCCGATGATGGTGACGCTGTAGTCCGGCTCGACATGCGCGATGCGGTATTCCCCCTTGAAGGGCCAGAACACCCGCATCCCCCAGAGCGCGTTATTGGTTCCGGGCTCCACGAAACCACGCGGCTTCATGGTTTTCAACGGGCCATCGAAGCCACCCTTGCGATACTGAAAGGTCGTATCGATAGTGCCGTCGTCGTCGAGACGATAGGACTCGATAGAGTTATAAGCGCTCTTCTCGACGAAGTTGGGAATGATGCCCAGCACATACCAATCGCCCATGAAACGCTGCAAATCAACCTGTGGCGCGAGCGGCACCGGCGAGGGATTGTCGGCCGCATGGGCAGAAAGCATCAGGCCGCTGGCGACGAGGCCGAGGGTGAGCGAGAGAGAGCGCGTATTCATGGCTTCGAGTCCTGAAAGTGAGATGGATGCAGCATGCGCGGGCCAGCTGAATCGCAGCTGCCCATCAGGGCTGGTGCGGGCCCAGTTCCGGCAGGCTGCCATCTGCCGGATTGGGCCACTGCTGCGGCACGCGGGCGAGCTTGCTCACGTCGTAGCCCCAGCTCGCGATCAGCTTGATATAGCGAGCCAGATCGGCATCACTCAGGGTCGGCGAGCGGCTGAACAGCCAGAGAAAGTCCTTCTGGCTGCGCGCGATGATCGTCACTGCATACGGCGCATTTCCGGCTGCAGGCTCGACGTGCGCCACGCGGTATTCGTAGTGCGGCGGCCAAGGGATGCTGGTGCCAGGAATCTCGAAGCGCATACCCCAGAGCGCATTGCCGCTGTCTGGCACCACGAAGGCCGTCGGCGTCATCAATTTCTGCTCGCCGCCGAAACCGCCGAGACGATTGCGATAGGTGGTGGCGATACTGCCGTCCGCGTTGAGCGTGTAGTTCTCCATCGCGTTGTGCGAACTGGCATCTCGCTCGGTGGGAATATGAGCGATCACGTACCAGTCGCCCATGTAGCGGGCGAGGTCCACGGGTTTCGCCAGCGGTACCGTGGAATCGGGCTTGAGCGCGACGCCGCCACAGGCGCCGAGCAGGAGGGCGGCGAAACTGAGGATGAATGCCTTGAGCATGCAGCGACTCCGGGATTTTCTTTACGCGACTGGTGGCTG
>Ga0255091_1000169_pt1 | contig 29972 bp, 26 predicted proteins | sample Colum_Yuk_RepB_8_2_FD_188439 | JGI IMG/M metagenome (GOLD analysis project Ga0255091, IMG submission 188439) | Freshwater microbial communities from Columbia River, Oregon, United States - Colum_Yuk_RepB_8d | ecosystem: Environmental > Aquatic > Freshwater > River | place: USA: Oregon... | reverse complement strand
GGCCTCGAACACCCCGCCCGAGGCGGTGCGGATCGATTCATTCGACAGCGATGACGTCATGGCAAACGATCAGGGAAGAACGTGCTCGGCGAGCGGATACGCGCTGCTGCGCAAGACTCGCCTCAGACGAGCGTGAGCGTGCCGAAGTCGAGCACCGTGGCGCCGCCCGCACCCAGCGTACGAAAGCGAATCGCGCCGCCCTCGCGCCAGGCCTGCACGGTGAGGGTATCGCCCGGAATCACCGGCTTGGTAAAGCGCGCCATCATCCCCTTGACCTTGCGCGGATCGCCGCCGGCAAAGGCCTGGATCAGCAGCCGACCCGTAACACCGTAGGTGCACATGCCATGCAGGATGGGCTTGTCGAACCCGCCGCGGCGTGCAAACTCCGGATCGCTGTGCAGCGGGTTGCGATCGCCGCTCAGCCTGTAGAGCAGGGCCTGGTCGGGGCGAGTGACCGAACTCACTTCAACATCCGGCGCACGAGTGGGCACGGGCGCAGCGCCTGAGGGGCCCTTGTCGCCACCCCATCCGCCCTCGCCCCGGATGAAGGCGGCCGAGACCGTCTCGGCGAGCAGTTCGTTGTTCGAGGCATCCCGCACTTCGGCCGTGGAGGTGACCAGCGCGCCCGATCCCTTGTCATAGATCCCCGTGATGGTGCCCGTGATGCGCGCCGTGCCCTGCAGTGGCAGGGGCTTGTGCAGCGTGAAGCCCTGTTCGGCATGCACGAGCTTGGTCCGGTCGATCGGGCCCATGTCGGGCCGGGCCGAGGCGCGCTGCGTGAGCACCACCGCGTAGGCGGGCAGCATGACCAGCTCCTGACCGGCGGAGTTCTCGGTGGTGAGGTTCAATTCACCAAAGGGATCGGCCTGGCCTGCGCCCACGCCGAGGGCGTAGAGCATGGCATCCCGGGAATCCCAGCTGACTTCGGAAGGGCCGGTGGTGCGGCCAACGGCGTTGCGATCGAGTGCCATGACAAGGTCTCCTTGAGCGTCGAATGATGGAGGTTTTGGATTGATGCAGGGGCCCTTCAGTACCGGCGCTGCCGGGGCTCGAGCAGGGCCGAGTACACCAGGGTGCGCAACTCGCGGCGCACGGGATAGGTGCTCGAGCCCAGCAACTGGGTCATGAAGACCACGGCAATGTCCTCGACCGGATCGATCCAGAAGGCCGTGGACGCCGCGCCGCCCCAGTAATACTCGCCGGGGCTGGAAGGCACCATGGCGCGCACCGGATCGAACACCACGGCAAAGCCCAGGCCAAAGCCCACGCCCGCATTGGTCGACTCCGAAAAGAGCGAACGCGAGAGCGCCGTGAGGTCCTTGCCGCCCGGCAGATGGTTGGCGGTCATCAGGCGCAAGGTGGCCGGCGACACCAGGGTGTGACCATCGAGCTGGCCACCGGCGAGCAGCATGCGACAAAAGCGCATGTAGTCATCCGCCGTGGACACCAGCCCGCCGCCCCCCGAGAAAAACACCGGTTCGCTCAGATAGGGGCTCTTCTGGGGGTCATCGAGCAGGCTCATGCCGCCCTGGGGGGTGGGCAGATAGCAGGCTGCAAAACGGGCCTGCTGATCCTGCCCCACCACAAAGCGCGTGTCCTTCATGCCCAGGGGATCGAAGACCCGCTCCTGCAGCACCTGCGCAAAGGGCTTGCCCGTGATGCGCTCGATCAGCACACCGAGCACGTCGGTGGATACCGAATAGTTCCAGGCATCACCGGGGGAGAACTCCAGCGGAATGCGTGAGAGCTCGTCCACGAATCGCTCGGTATTGAGCGAGCGATCGCGATCGGCCACCTTGAGCGTGCGATAGGCCGCATCGACATTGGTACGCATCTGAAACCCGTAGGTCAGACCCGAGGTGTGACGCAGCAGATCCACCATCTGCATGGGGCGGGCGCAGGGCGTGGTCACCCAGGGGCCGGTGCCGGCCGAGTACACCCCCAGGCTCTTCCACTCGGGAATGAAGCGCGTGACCGGATCATCGAGCGCCACCCGACCTTCTTCCACCAGCATCATGAACACCAGGCTCGTGATCGGCTTGGTCATGGAATAGATGCGATAGACGGTGTCGCGGGTGAGAGGCTCGTTGCGCTCGACATCGCGCCGGCCAATCACGCTCTCGTAGACCAGCGAGCCGTTGCGCAGCACCTGGACCTGGGTGCCGGGCAGCTTGCCGGTGGCGATGTACTTTTCCTGCAGGAAAGACTCGATGCGAGCCAGACGATCGGTGCAAAAGCCATGCTTCATGGAAGAGTCCTGGTCAGTGAAGATCGATGCCGGCTGCCATGCCATCGCCCGCCGCATCGGCGCCGCCGTCGAGTCGGCCACCGTCCATGCGAATCGCATGCACCAGCGGCAGCATGTGACTGAAGGGATGGCGATGCACCGGATAGCCGCGTGCGCGCAACTCGCGTTCGGTGGAGCGCAGGATGCGGTTGTTGACTTCGATGGTGCTCGAGGTGGCGCAAAAGCGCGGTGCGTTGACCGCGTCGGCTGCATTCATGCCGAAATCGACCGCATTGAGGATGGCCTGCAGATTGCCCATCGTGATGGTGGTGCCCCCCGGGGAGCCCACCGCAAAGAAGGGCTCATCGCCTCGAAAGACGATCGTGGGCGAGAGCGCAGAAAACCGCGCCTTGCCCGGGGCGAGTGATCCGGTGCGCCCGGGGCGCGGATCAAACACCATCATGGCGTTGTTGTACATGAAACCCAGGCCCTCGGTGACCACGCCCGAGCTCGAACCCAGCGAATGCGTGAGCGTCACGCAGTTGCCCCGGTCATCGGCCACACACACATGGGTGGTGTCCTTGCTCTCGGGGCCACCGCCGTTCATGCGCGGCACCTCGGTCTTGACGCCACTGCGAATGCGATCGGCCATACGCCGGGCATAGTCGGCCGAGAGCAGCTCGGCCATCGGAATGTCCACGAACCGCGGATCGCCCATGCGGGCATCCTTGTCGACCGTGGCGATCTTCATGGCCTCGCTCACGGTGGCGATGTAATCGGGCGAGTTGTGGCCCATCGCGGCCAGATCGAAATGCTCGAGAATGTTGAGCATCAGGGCGATCATCAGCCCGCCCCCGGGCGGCGGATTGGTGGCCACCCGATAGCCCCGATAGGTCGTCCAGAGCGGCTGCGATGCCACGGTCTCACACTGGGCCAGATCCTGCAGGGTGATCAGCCCCCCATGGGCGCGCATGTCGGCATCGATCGCACGCGCGATTTCGCCGTGATAGAAATCCTGCACGCCGTGCTCGGCAATGCGGCGCAGCGTGCGGCCCATGTCGGGATTGCGCAGGATCTCGCCCACGCCATACGGCTCACCGTTGGACTTCAGGTAGATTTTGGCGGTGGCGGGATGATCGGTGAGCACCCGCAACCGGCGGATGCGCCCGGCAATCGCCGGCTGCATCCAGAAGCCATGCACATGCGGGCGGACCATGAAGCCCTCCTCGCAATAGCCGATCGCGGGCTGCATGAGGTGGGCCAGGCTGCGCGTACCAAAGCGCTGCAGCGCTTCATCCAGGGCCTTGATGGTGAGCGGCGTGGTGGCGCTCTGATGGCCGATCTCATTGACCTCGCCCTTGAGCACAAAGCCAAAGCCGTCGTCGCATTCGCGCACGATGCGATCGGCCCACATCTCGGGGCGGGTGGCCAGGGGGGCCCGACCATGAAAGTCGATCAGGCCATGAAAGCCCGGGTCCTTGAGGTGAATGTGCATGGAGCCAAAGCCCGCAATGCCACACATCTGCGGATCGACCGCAGCCTGCACGAGTGCACTGGCCACCGCTGCATCGACCACATTGCCACCTGCCGCCAGCACATCCAGGCCCGCCTCGACCGCCTCGGGCTGGGCCGCGCTCACCATTGCACGGGCCATGACTCAGACCTCCAGCCGGAAGGCGTCGCCGTCGTTCTTGATGTGGCCGGCCGTGGCCCCTGCAAAGTGGGTGCCGATCACCAGCGTGCTGGTGCCCGCAAGCCGACCGAAGACCTCGCGCCGCGTGCGGGTGGACTGCTCCTGGTCGTAGTCGGCGCTCGAAGCCCAGGCCGGCATGGCCATCTGGCAGGGATGATGGACAAAGTCGCCGGTGATGAGCGCCTCATGGCCTTCGCTGCTGATGCGCACGCTGCAGTGCCCCGGGGTGTGCCCCACGGTGGGCACGAGGCTCACTTCATCGCAGATGCGGTGATCGGTCTCCACCAGGTCGACCAGCCCGGCCTCGAAGACCGGTTTGACCGAGTCATCGAAGATGGCATTGTGCTCGGCGGAATCGCGCTTGGCCTGCCAGTAGCTGAACTCGCTGCGGGCCATCAGGTAGCGCGCATTGGGGAAGGTGGGTACCCAGCGATCGTCGACCTTCATGGTGTTCCAGCCCACATGGTCCACATGCAGGTGAGTACACATGACGGTATCGATGGATTCGCGCGGGAATCCGGCTGCAGCCAGATCCCTCAGGAAGGGGCCATTGAGGTGGTTCCAGCCCGGCACGCCGCGGCCTTCCTTGTCGTTGCCCAGGCAGGTGTCCACGATGATGCGTCGGGTGGGCGTCTGGATGACCAGGGCATGCACGCTCATCTTGAGGCGCCCTTCGTCGTCCATGAAGTGCGGCCGCATCCAGTCGATCTCAAGGCAGGCCTCACGCGTGGCCTGCGGCAGGATGAAGCGGGAACCACCAACGGATTCAAGTTCCACGATCTTGGTGACCGTGACCTGGCCGATGCGCCAGGACTGCGGGCGTGCCTGCATGAGTGTCTCCCCGGGGTTCCGGATGCGGCGCTTGCGGTATGGTGCGCCTTGACGATCAAACTACCACAAGGAGACCACCATGCGCCTGCGCGCCCCCCGCATTGCCCCCACGCAAGCCGAGTCCTGGAACGACGCCCAGAAAGCCCTGGCCCAGCCCCTGCTCGACAAGCGAGGCAAGGTCATCAACATCTTCCGGACCCTCATGAACCATCCCGATGCCATGAAGGGCTTCATGGGCTGGGGCTCCTATGTACTGAGCAAGAAGAACACCCTGCCCGCCCGGGAGCGCGAAATCGTCATTCTGCGCATCGGCTTTCTGTGTGGATCGGGCTACGAATGGACCCAGCATCGCGCCATCGGCGAGCGGGCCGGACTCAACGCCACCGAGATCGAGGCGATCAAGCAGGGCGCTGCCGCGAGCAACTGGAGTGCCGCCGACGCCGCCCTGCTGCGCGCAACCGATGATCTGCATGGCAAGCACTGCGTGAGCGATGCGAGCTGGGCTGGGCTGCGTGCCCATTTCAGCGAACTGCAGTGCATGGACGTGGTGTTCACGGCCGGGCAGTACACCCAGGTCTCGATGATCCTCAACAGCTTTGGCGTGCAGCTCGATGAGGGCCAGGTGCTCGATCCGGATCTGGACCACCGGGGGCGCTGAGGGCTCGCGGGTCAAGCCCGCCCAACGCCGAGCAGCCGGGAGAGCGCCTCGAGCCGGAAGGGCTTGCCAAGAAAGCCCTGCATGCCGGCCGCTTCGCATGCCCGCCGATCGTCCTCGAAGACATTGGCGGTGACGGCGATCACGGGCGGCTGGTTCAGCGCCGGCGCGGACCGCAGGCGGCGCGTGACCTCCAGACCATCCAGACCCGGCATGCGCAGATCCATCAGGACGAGATCAAAGTGATCATTCTGGAGCCGCTCCCAAGCCTGCAGCCCGTCCTCTGCCAGCACAGCCTGCACACCCAAGCGCTGCAACAGGGTCATGACCAGAGCCTGGTTGACCGGATTGTCCTCAGCAACCAGAACCCGCTTGACGGGTGAAGTGCTCGCCGGGGGGCTGCCAGCCGGCGGGCCCAGGGAGGGCGGTCGATCCGCCGCTCCGTCCGCGGGAATCGAGCCATTCGAGACCTGCATCCGGCCGGAGGCGATCTGCGCGGGCCAGCTCAGACTGAAACATGCCCCCTCGCCTGGCGTGCTGGTGACCTCCAGCTCGCCTCCCATGAGCCGGGCAATCCGTCGGCTGATCGCCAGCCCCAGGCCCGTACCTCCAAAATGACGGGATGTGGCCGCTCGCTCCTGCACGAACGGCTCGAAAATCGCCTCCAGCCGGTCGGCCCCGATTCCGATCCCATCATCCCGAACACTCAGCACCAGCCTGCACTGATCCCGATCGTCAGGGCGGCTGCGCGGGCCGGCATCGACCTCCAGCCGCACCTGGACCGTGCCTGCCGGGGCAAACTTGATGGCGTTGGAGAGCAGATTGAGCAGGATCTGGCGCAAACGCAGGTCATCGCCGAGCAAGCGCTCGGGCACCCGCCCATCAACCTCGCAGCTCAGGCGCACCCGTTGACGTTGGGCGGCAGTCGCCACCATGGATTGAACTGCGTGCAGCGTAATGCGGGGATCGAAGGGGCGCAGATCCAGCTCCATGCGGCCGGCTTCAACCTTGGAGAAGTCCAGAATGTCGTCGATCAGATTGAGCAGCAGTTCGCCGCTTGCGATGATGGCCTCGGCCTGTTCCCGCTGCTCGGGCTCGAGCGGACTGTCGATCAACAGCTGGGCCATGCCGAGCACCCCATTCATGGGGGTTCTGAGTTCATGACTCATGGTTGCGAGGAATGCCGTCTTGGCTCGCGTCGCCGATTCGGCATCCTTCAGGGCCTGCGCGAGTTCGGCGGTCCGATGACGCACCTGGCTCTCGAGGGAGGCCGCCAGCGCCCTGAGCGCCTGATTGGCATCGAACAGTTCACGGCTGCGCTGCTCGAGCATCTGCTCGGCCTGCTTGCGGGCATCGCGTTCGCGCATGGCGCGACGCTCGAGTCGTGCCACGCGATCCTGCAGCGGGTCTGCCACGCTTGGCAGTGCAGAAGTTGGATCAGCTGGCGGTCGATGGGTCATGGCGGGTTTCGGTCAGGATGAACCGGGTCGCCCCCGGGCCCTCGCCCGCCAGCGGGCTGCGATCAATCCGCACTGGCGTGCCGAATTGCGTGATGCAGGCCTGCATCAGGCCGTGGGCCAGATCCTCCATGCAGCGCGGTGAGCGGTAATCGAGGATGAGGCAATCGGTACGAACCCGGAGCACTTCGAAACCCGGCAACTCCGCATCCGGAAAGAGCTTACGCACCTCAGTGTGAATCACCGACTCGATTCCCTCGAGCACCTCGAACGCATGGGTCTTTCCGGTAAAGAAGTCCGGAAATCCCCGGGCAAGCGCCAGATACAGGTTGGCGCCAAACCAGCGCAGCAGCTGATCCACCGGTTGGCCGGTATGACGCTGCAAAGCCACCAGAAGTCGCACCATCTCCCGATGGTCGTAGTGACCTACAGCCGTATACGCTCCACCCGAGGGCAAATCACACTCGTCGATCAGGCGATCGACAAGATCTGCCGAATGGGTGCGCTCCACCAGTTCGAGAAACTCCGTGAACACCATGCCCTTCATCTCTTCTCCCAGAGCAGGCCAGCGACCAGCGCAAGACCCGACAGCAGTGCGGGCAGGGCCAGGACTCGAGCCGCACGATACAACGCCGCCTCAGTGGTTTGCCGATCATTGAATGCAATCCCCATCGCCACACGCATGGGGGACAGCATGGTGAGATTGGTGCTGATGGTGGCCTGAGCCGCTGCCAGCCAGGGGACTGAGACGCCCGATTGCGTCGCCAGGGCAGTCACCATGGCCATCAGCATGGCATTGGAGGCCGCCCCCGTTCCGGTCAGGAACCCGGCCACCCCGGCAAACACCGGCACCACCAGCAAGGCTGCCGGGCCGGCCACCGATTCCAGCGCTGCGGCCAGGGCCTGCGCGAAACCTGCGCCCACATAGGCTTGCGCCATCAGCACGAAGATCAGGGTCACCAGCACGGGCCGCCAGCCTTGCGCCAGCGTCTGTCGCAACATCGCTCCTGCGGGCATGCGGGCGAGCCAGAGCACGGCCAACCCGCAAGCGATCAGCCAGGGGGCCGGATTCAACCAGGGATGCAGTGCCGCCTGATCTGGCCAGGGCGCCCAGACCCCACTCTGGCGCAGGCGGTCCTGAATCGGCGGAAGGCGGGTGAAACCGAGTACACCGGTCACCAGTGCCAGCGGCAAAATGGCATGCAGGACCTGGGGCAGGGTGCGCCCCGCGCGCAGTCCATGCGCGGGTTTGCGTAGCCCCTCATGGGCGAGCACCACCAGACCACAGGCCAGAACGCCCGCAATCTCGAGATCGACATACCGGTTGGCGGCCCACAGCGCGGCAAGCAACACGGCGGTCCAACCGAGATCCTGCAGTCGGCCCGCCGCGGTGTGCTGAATCCCCGCGCAGGCCAGAAATCTCCAGTAGAGCAACAAATAGCCCAGGTGCATGGGGGCCTGGAGCAGCGCTGCTCGCTCCCCCATGTCGATCGGTGTAATGCCGGCCAACTGAGCACCCAGTACGGTTCCCACAGCAAGTGCACCCCAGGGCACCAGGGTCTGGCTGTACAGGCCGAGCACGAGCAGAGGCATCCCCGAAAGGCCCAGCCGTTGCAGATGGGCGAGCAAGATCAGGTAGCCCACACCGAAGCCGGTGACCGCCTCGACGAACGGCCCCAAGGCAAAACAACTGACCCACAGGGTCCGGGCATCCGCGCTGATTCGCAAGCGGGCCTCGCCCGCGGGTGTCGCCCCAGGCGCCGGACGATGAGCAGTCAATCCCGCTGGGGGGATCACCGCAACCCGACTCGACCAGGCTTGCAGGCAACGAGAAAAAAAGAGCCCGGCCAGAATCACGACCACGACCCGCAGCGCCATCCACGACCCGATTGCTGCCTGCATCAGCCAGTCCTGGGGCATCAGCCGCGCTGAGATGAACCCGGCGGCCAGCGTACAGATCAGCCCGACCATGCCTGCCACCAGGGTGCTGGCCCGCCCGCTGCCCAGCAGCGCAAGCACAGCCAGCAGGGGCGCCAGTGCAGCGAGGGTCACGAGCTGCCGAGCAACCAGTCGCGCATGACGGCAGGAATCGGGGCCGGACGCCGGGTCTGCCGGTCGATGAGCACACAGGTGGATTCAGCCTTGGCGGCCAGCCCGCGCGGGCCAATCAGGTGCTGCTCGAAGGTCATGGAGCTGGTGCCTACCCGCGTCACATTGGTGCCCACCCGAACTTGCCCCGGATAGAACAACTCCTGCAGGTAGTCGATCGTGACCCGTGCCACCACGATGGCATGCGTGCGCCGGATCTCGCCGATCTGCGGGGCGTCGAGAATCTCGATGCGCCCCGCCTCAAAGAAGCTGCCCATCACGGCGTTGTTGATGTGACCCTGACGGTCGGTGTCGGCGTTGCGCAGTTTTTCGTCGCACCAGAACCGGCATTGCGGAAGTTCAGTGTTCATGAGGGCAGGGTTCCGGAATCAAGCAGGTGAGCGGCCCACTCCCTCAGGATGCGCTTCTGGATCTTCACGCCGTTGGGGCCGTTGATGACGGGGAATTCAGCCAGTGCAGCCACGCGGGTGGGCACCTTGTAGGACGCCACGCGCTCGCGACACAGGGCGAGCAGGGTGGCCTCATCGGGCAGGCTGGAGCGGGGCTGGCCCGGTGCCGGGATCACAAAGCCCACCGCCACATCGCCGATGCCTGGACGCTGGACACCCACCACCTGGGCACCCGCCACGCCGGCAGCCTGCATCAGCACGGACTCCATCTCGGAAGGGTTGACCAGATACCCCCGCAGCCGAAGGCTGTCGCCCATGCGGGCCAGGTAGGTGTAGCCCCAGGGCTGGCGCAGGCCCAGATCGCCGGAGCGGAACCAGCCATCGGCGGTGAAGGCGCGCGCCGTGGCCTCGGGATTGTTGAGGTATTGCGCAAGCACATTGGGCCCGCGCAGCTGGATCTCGCCCGTTGCGCCAACGGCCACCGCTTCGTGGGTCTGCGGATCCACCACCCGAACCTCGACGTCGGGGTGAATGACACGGCCACCCGCGAGCGCCCGCTCAGCCACCGGCGCGCTCCAGTCGGCAAACGACATCAGCGAGAACACCTCGGACATGCCATAGGTACCCGAAAAGCGCGCCCCCAGCGCATCGGCGCGCTCGATGACCGGCTGGATGATCCCGGCAAAGTCGGCAAGCGCACCGCGCCGCAGGCTGGTGAGGCGGGCATCGGGCAGGTTGAGCAGGGCCTCGAGCATGCCGTCCGAACCCACGAAGTGAGTCACCCCATGCGCCTCGATCGCCTGCGCTGCGGGCTCGGGCTCAAAGACCTGCTGGAGCACCAGCAACGCCCCCGTCGACAACGGCGCCAGCGCCGCCATGAACCCGAACACGCCAAAGAGCGGCAGGGTGCACAGGAACACATCATTGGCCCCGATCTGCAAGGCCTGCGCCACCTGGGCCGCATGTCGCGGCGTGCTGCGATGATCATGCGCGGCCAGCTTGGGGGCCCCGGTGGTGCCCGAGGTGCTGAAGCACACCAGCAGATCCTCACCGTGCCCGAGTTGCGCGGGGCAGTGACTGGCGTGCGCGAGCGGATGCGTGAAAAAGCCTTCGCTGTCCTCGAGCACGAGATGCTGGGTCAGGTCGGGGGCATCGGCCTTCAAACCCTGTGCGATGGCGGCATAGTCCTGCCCGAGGAACACGGCCGGAGTGACGATGGCCTTTGCCCTCGAGACCTTGAGCAGATGCGCCACTTCGGGCGCCTTGTAGCGGGTGCTGATCGGGACGATGAGCAACCCCAGACGCGCGGCGGCGAACAGCAACTGCAGCCAGGCCGGTCCATTGGGCAGCCACAGCGCCAGCGCGTCGCCACGGCGCAGGCCCAGGCTGTGGAGTGCTGCAGCCGCGGCCTGCGCCTGCTCGCGCAACTGTCCGCGCGAGCAGATCTGGCCATTGAAGTGAAACGCCGCCCGGTCATCCTGGCCCGCCAGCAGATCGTCCAGGCAGACCGGCTTAAGCGGGTTGCCGCTCGCCATCAAAGGCGCAGTGCTTATCGCGGAACTCATCTCGGTACCCATCGCGGAACTCATGGCAGACCTCCTCACGAAACTCGACTCACCCGATGGCGGGCGTGTCGTGGGTGGAGGTGATGAGCGAGGGCAAAGCGGCGGCGCGCTTGGCGAGCCACCAGCCGGTGGCCGGTGGCGTGAGGCTGAAGGCATCCGGCACCCCGAGCTTGAGCGCGGCATCCAGCGCCCAGTTGGGGTTGTGCTGCATCTCGCGGGCGAGCGCCACCAGATCGGCCCGTCCTTCCTGCAGGATGCGCTCAGCCTGTTCGGCATGAACGATGAGGCCCACCGCCATGGTCGCCACAGTGGCCTCGCGCTTGAGGGCCTCTGCAAATGGCACCTGATAGCCATAGCCCAGCGGCGCACTGCTCACGGGCCGCGCCAGAATGCCGCCGGCACTGCAATCGATCACATCCACGCCGCAGGCCTTGAGCTCGCGGGCCAGCACGATGCTGTCGGCCGGGCCCCAGCCTGCGTCGTCATCCACCGACAGACGCATGAACAGGGGTTTGTCGGCAGGCCAGGCGGCCCGCACGCACTCGGCCACTTCCAATGCGAAGCGGCGCCGGTTGGCCTCGCTGCCGCCATAGGCATCGGTACGCTGATTGGCCTGCGGCGAAAGAAATTCATGGATCAGAAAACCGTGGGCGCCGTGAATCTCGACCGTGTCATAACCCGCGGCATGGGCTCGGGCGGCCGCCTTGCCAAAGGCCTCCACCACCTCACGCACCTCGGCGGTGGACAGCGCGCGCGGCACGGGAGAGTGCGCATCCGCAGCCAGCGCGCTGGGCGCCACCAGTTCCCAGGCCTCCCAGTCGGTCACACCACAATCGGGGGCCAAGGGCTTGCCGCCCTCCCACGGGCGGCCGGTGCGCGCCTTACGCCCGGAATGGCCCAGCTGAATCCCGGCGGCTGAGCCGCACTCGTGAATGAAGCGCACGATGCGCGACAGGGGCTCGATGAAGTCGTCTTTCCACAGCCCCAGATCGCCCAGGGTGCCGCAGCCCCGCCGCTCGACCTTGGTGGATTCCATCATGACCAGGCCAGCGCCCCCTGCGGCATAACGGCCGGCATTGACCAGATGCCAGTCGGTGGGGAAGCCCTCCTGTGCGGCGTACTGGTGCATGGGGGCCACCACCACGCGATTGCGCAGGGTAAGGCCTCTCAGGGCGAGGGGCGTGAACAGCAGGGGCAAGGCAGCCATGGCGTCTCCGTCCTGCAGCCGCAGGACTCTCGTATGAATCGTGAGCGGGAATGCTAGCCCAAACCGGTGCTCAGGCTGGGGCGGCCACCTTCAGAAATCGTTCCAGCACCCGCAAGGTGGCATCACTCTGCTCCTGCTGTACCCAGTGGCCCGCCCCTTCGATCAGCTCGCATTCGAGCATGCGGGTGCAATTGACCGTACGCATGCGATCAAACTCGCCCGGTTTTTGCTGGATGCCCCAGTCCATGGCCCCCGCGATGTAGGCCGAGGGAATCGTGATGCGCCGCCCGGCCCAGGTCTGATGTTCGGCCACGAACTGCCCCGAGGTATTGCAGCGATACCAGTGCAGCCCGCCCTGAAATCCGCTGCGGGCATACTCGGCGGCATAGACCGCCAGATCGGCATCCGGCAGCCACGAGCACGCGGCCACCGCTGCAGGGCCGGGCATGTGGGGCGCCACGGTCTGCGGCATGGTCTGCCCTGCATCCATCACATAGTAGGTGGGCAGACGGGACAAGGACTGCGCATCCCAGGCGGGCAGGCGGTAGGGCCGCTCGCCCTGCGCATCGGCGCTCTTGACGTGGTAGTAGGCGCGCAGAAAATCGTGCAGGCCCTGCGGGGCCTCGAGCATGTCTGCGTTCGCCTTTTCGGTGGCGTAGTACCACTGGTAGTGCACTCGGGGGCGTGCCTGCGCAAGCAGGGCCTGATGCACATCGACCATCGGGCGTTGGCTGAGCAAGGGCGGTGGCCCGCCGAATGGTGCGCTCATGAGCACCACCGAACGAAAGAGTTCGGGCCTCACGGTGGCGCACCAGGCGGCAAGCGGTGATCCAAAGTCATGGCCGATCACGCTGGCCGCCTCACGATGGCCCAGTGCGTGCATCAGGCCGATCACGTCACGCACCAGATTGAGCATCCGGAAGGCACTCAGGTCGGCCGCGTAGCGATCGTCCCAGCCGGTGGTTCGGCCATAGCCGCGCAGGTCGGGCGCCACCACCCGATAACCGAGCGCAGCAAGCCCGGGCATGACATGGCGCCAGCTGAAGGCGAGCTCCGGAAATCCGTGCAGCAACAGCAGCAGGGGCCGATCGGCACGATCACTGCCCGCCTCCAGGAAATGCATGCGCAGGCCGTTGATGCCGTCGATGAAGCGGCTGCAAATGCCCTCGGGCAGCCGATCGATCAGAAGGTCGGGATCTCGAGGGTCGGGATCTCGGCGCGAAGAGTGCGCGTCAGCCGCAGAGGAGGCAGCAGGGGATTGGGTCATGGGATCGGGGGTCAAGACGCTCAGGCGTCGATGCGCACGCCGCTCTGTGCATCAAAGGCATGCACCTGCCCGGCCACCGGGGCCACCGGCCAGACCGAACCCGGCGCAGGGGCCGGATCGCCGGCGTCGATGCGCACCACCACGGGATGCACACCCAGGCGCCCATGCACCAGGCGCTCGGCGCCGAGCATCTCCACCAGTTCGACCCGCAAGGGCCAGCCCTGCGCTTGCGGCTGCAGATGCTCGGGTCGCACGCCCAGGATCAGATCGCCTTCACAGGTCATGGGCTGGTCGAGGTTGAGCTCGATGCCCTGGGCCTGAGCCTGACGCCCCCGCGCCTGGATGCGGATGAGATTCATGGGCGGCGATCCGATGAAACTCGCCACGAAGGTGGTGCGAGGTTTCTGATAGACCACCTCGGGCGTGCCGATCTGCTCGACCACGCCCTGGTTCATGACGATCATGCGCTGGGCCAGAGTCATGGCCTCGACCTGATCGTGCGTGACAAACAGCGAGGTGATGCCGAGCTCCGCATGCAGCTTCTGGATCTCCAGGCGAGTCTGCACACGCAACTTGGCATCGAGGTTGGACAGCGGCTCATCAAACAGGAACACCTGCGGCTGGCGCACGATGGCCCGCCCCATCGCCACCCGCTGGCGCTGCCCGCCCGAGAGCTGCCGGGGCTTGCGCTCGAGGTAGTCGCCGATCTCCAGAATGGCCGCGGCCTTGCGAACCCGGGCCTCGATCTCGGCCGCCGGCACGCGCGCGATCTTCAGGCCATAGGCCATGTTCTCGAAGACCGTCATGTGCGGATAGAGCGCGTAGTTCTGAAAGACCATGGCGATATCGCGATCGGCCGGCTCTACATCATTGACGACGCGATCGCCGATCACGATCTGACCTGCCGAAATCTCCTCGAGCCCAGCCACCATGCGAAGCAATGTGCTCTTGCCACAGCCCGAAGGGCCCACGATCACGATGAACTCGCCATCCGCGATCTCGGCACTCACGCCATGAATGGCCCGCACCGTGTTGCGCCCAACCCGGTAGTCCTTGATGACGTCACGAAAACTCAGCGCACTCATGAGAGGCAGAACCGCGCAGGGGACATGTCATTCGCAAGGGTCATGAAATTCATTTCTCGGTCTCGACCAGGCCCTTGACGAACCACTTCTGCATCCCCAGCACGATGAGTGCCGGCGGCAGTGTCGCCAGAATGGCGGTGGCCATGATCACGTTCCATTCGTTGGCCGCGTCCCCCCCCGCGAGCATGCGGCGGATTCCCATCACGATGGGGTAGCGGGATTCGTCGGTGCTCACCAGCAGCGGCCAGAGATACTGGTTCCAGCCATAGATGAACTGGATCACAAACAGCGCTGCAATGCTGGTCACCGACAGCGGCAGCAACACATCGATGAAAAAGCGCATGGGGCCTGCGCCATCAATCCGGGCGGCCTCCGTGAGTTCGTCGGGCACGGTCAGAAAGAACTGTCGAAACAGAAAGGTAGCGGTGGCCGAGGCAATGAGCGGCACCGTGAGACCGGCAAAGCTGTTGAGCAGACCCAGGCTCGCCACCACCTCATAGGTCGGCGAGATGCGCACCTCCACCGGCAGCATGAGGGTGACAAAGACCATCCAGAAGCACAGGCCCCGCCCCGGAAACCGGAAGTACACGAAGGCAAAGGCCGACAGCAGCGAGATCGTGATCTTGCCAAGCGCAATGCACACCGCGCTCACCAGGCTCACCCACATCATGGGCGCCACCGGCGCGATGCGGCTGCCATAGCTGCTCTGGCCCCCGAAGAGCGCGGTGCGATAGCTCTCCAGAAGGTTGGTGCCTGGCCACAGCGACATGGGCGCCTGCTGGACGATCTGCTCGGCGGTCTGGGTCGAGGCAATGAAGGTGACGATCAGCGGAAAGCCCACCACCGACACCCCGAGGATAAGCACAAGGTGGGCCAGGGCGGTGCCCAGAGGACGGCGCTCGACCATGTCAGTACTGCACCCGCTTTTCGACGTACCGGAACTGAATCATGGTCAGGGTGATGACGATCACCATCAGCACCACTGACTGGGCTGCCGAGCCGCCCAGATCCAGCCCCTTGAAGCCATCGTGGTAGAGCTTGTAGACGAGGATGGAGGTTTCCTTGCCCGGGCCGCCTTGGGTGGCCGCATCGATGATCGCAAAGGTGTCAAAGAAGGCATAGACCACGTTGATGACCAGCAGAAAGAACGTGGTCGGCGACAGCAGCGGAAAGACCACCGTCCAGAATCGTCGCCAGGGCCCGGCGCCATCGATCGCCGCCGCCTCGATCAGGCTCTTGGGGATCGACTGCAACCCGGCCAGGAAAAACAGAAAGTTGTACGAGATCTGCTTCCAGACCGCCGCCATCACGATCAGGGCCATGGCATGGTCGGCATTGAGCAGGTGATTCCATTCGATGCCGATCTTGCGCAGTGCATGGCTCACCACACCGGCGGTCGGCGCAAACAGGAACAGCCAGAGCACGCCCGCAATCACCGGCGCCACCGCATAGGGCCAGATCAGCAGGGTGGTGTACAGGCGCGATCCCCGACTCACCCGATCGACCATGGCAGCGAGCAGCAGCGCGATGCTCAGGCCGATCACGGCCACCAGCAGCGAGAACACCGCCGTGGTTTTAAATGAGGCGAGATAGAGCTCGTCACCGAAGAGGCGCGAGAAATTCTCCAGCCCGACGAACTCGGTGCTGGTTCCAAACGCATCCTGGCTCAGCAGGCTCTGGTAAAGCGCCTGCCCGGTCGGCCAGAAAAAAAAGACCAGCACGATCGCCATCTGCGGCGCGATCAGCAGCCAGGGCAAGCCCCGGCTGCGAAACAGAACGCGCTTTTCAACAGCCATGATTCAAGCCCGCAGACCCCTAAGCCCCGTGATCGCGCAGCGCGTTCACCGACCCAGAGTCGGGGTCCGCGCCGCGCATGCCGGCCATCAGCCCTTGTTCGCTTTCTGGAAGCGCTCGAGCTGCTCGTTGCCGCGGCGGGTGATGGCTTCGATCGCAGCCTTGGGTTCCTTCTTGCCGGCCCAGACCTGCTCGAGCTCTTCATCGATGATGGTTCGAACCTGCACGAAGTTGCCCAGACGAATGCCGCGCGACTTGTCAGTGGTCTTGCGGATCATCTGCGTGACTGAGACATCGGTGCCCGGGTTCTGTTTGTAGAAACCCGCCTTCTCGGTGAGCGTGAAAGCCGCCGTGGTGATCGGCAGGTAGCCCGTTCCCTGATGGCTCTTGGCCTGGACTTCGGCATTGGAGAGGTAGTCAAAGAAGGCCGCCACCCCCTTGTACTCGGCCGGCTTCTTGCCTGACAGCGTCCACAGGCTCGCCCCGCCGATCACGGTGTTCTGCGGTGCGCCCTCGACATCCGGGTAGTAGGGCAGCGTGGAGATGCCGGAAGCAAACTTGGCATTGCGCTTGATGTTGCCGTAGGCGGCCGACGAACCGGTGTACATGGCGCATTCGCCCGACACGAAGGTGGCATCAGCCGCTCCGGCCCGGCCCTTGTAGACGAACAGGCCCTGCTTGGCCATGTTGGCCAGATTCTCGATATGCCGGGTATGCAGCGGGGTGTTGATGGCCAGGCGCGCATCCAGACCGTTGAAGCCATTGCGCTTGGTGGCGAACTCCACGTTGTGCCAGGCCGAGAAGCTCTCGAGCTGGGTCCAGCTCACCCACGAGGTGGTGAAGGGGCACTTGTGTCCGGCCGCCTTGAGCTTGGCCGCAGCAAGAGCCACCTCGGGCCAGGTCAGCGGCGGCGTGTCGGGATTCAGACCGGCAGCCTTGAAGGCATCCTTGTTGAAGTGAAAGACCGTGGTCGAGCTGTTGAACGGAAAGCTCATCATCTGACCATTGGGCGCCGTGTAGTAGCCCGACACCGCCGGTACATAGGACGCCGGATCGAACTTCAGGCCGGCATCGGCCATCAGCTTGGTGACTGGCACGATGACATTCTTGCTCGCCATCATGGTGGCGGTACCCACCTCGAAAACCTGCAGAATGTGCGGCGCATTGCCCGCGCGGAACGCGGCGATCGCGGCGGTCATGGATTCGTCGTAGTTGCCCTTGAAGGTGGGCACAACCTTGTAGTCCTTCTGGGCCTTGTTGAAGTCATTGGCCAGGCCATTGACCCACTCACCCAGAGCACCGCCCATGGAGTGCCACCACTGAATCTCGGTTTGCGCTGCGGCAGGCAGCGACACGCACAGGCCGACCGCGGCCACCAGATGCTTGATGTTCATGAAGACTCCTCGATTCAGACCACGCCCTGAATCCGTTCGTTAGAGGACCTCGCCAATCCCGGCCGGTCCGGCTTCAGGATCCTGCCCGATGTGGATGACGGCAGGATTGCAGGGCCAACGGCTCGGGTTCGGTCTGTACCCGCGGCCAAGCGGCTGCGGGCGCGCCATCATGCACCATCGGTGCAGTGGGTTCAAATGGCCCCGCACAATGGCCCCAGGCCCGGGTCGGTCACCTCGGGCCGCCTGACCGGGCGTTTCAGGCCGGCCGGATTTCGGGTCATCATGTCCGCATGAGTGCGCGTGACCTGCGGATCGATACCCTCAAGGCCCTGGCCTCCCAGTGCATCGTGCTGCACCATCTGGCGATCTACGGGCCCATGCCGCTGATCGCGGCGCCGCTGGCCCCAGGTCTGGTGCAGTGGCTGGATGTTTACGGCCGCTATGCGGTCCAGGTCTTTCTCGTGATGGGTGGCTATCTGGCTGCAGGCAGCCTGTGGCCCAGGCCGGCTGCGGTCGATTCCCGCGGTGAGCCGTTCGCCGCCCTGCTGATGCGCGCAATCCGTCGGTTCTGGCGGCTCACGCCCACGCTCTGGGCCGCGCTTGCGCTCACGCTGGTGGTCACCGTCGTGATCCGCCATGGCCTGGGTCCCGGTCACATTCCCGATCACACACCCGACTGGCCGAGCGGGGCCGGCCTGCTCGCCAATCTGCTTCTGCTGCAGGATGTCCTCGACATTCCGGCACTTTCGGCCGGGGTCTGGTACGTGGCGATCGACTTTCAGTTGTATGTCGTGCTGGCCGCCCTGGTGTGGGTCCTGTTGCGCCTGGGCTGGATGCGCGGTGCCGACCTGATGGTGGCGGGGCTTACCGCCCTGTCGCTGCTGCTCATCAACCGCGACACGGCCTGGGAGGTCTGGGCGCCCTATTTTCTTGGCGCCTATGGGCTGGGCATTCTGGCGTGGCGGGCCACCCGAACCCAGGGCGCGCATCGCGCGATCCTGCTGATCGTCATGGCGCTTTTGACCGCGATCTCGCTCTGGGTGGAGTGGCGCGATCGGATCGCGCTGGCCGGGCTGGTCGCCTTTGTGCTGGTCGGTCTGGGTCAGCTCATCAGCCCAGATCACGCACAAGACCACGGGGTTTCAGGGCTGGCTTCAGGCCAGCCCGAGTCGAGCCAGGCACTGGGGCGCGGCATCGCCCGGATGGGGCAGATCTCGTATTCGGTCTTTCTGGTGCACTACGCGGTCTGCCTGGCGATGAACAGCCTGGGCACCTTCCTGCCGCAAGAGCCCGCCATCCATGCGGGCTTGCTTGGCCTCACCTGGCTCCTGAGCAACCTCGCGGGCTGGGGGCTTTATCAGCAGGTCGAAGCGCGGTTCGCAGCGCGCCGCTGACCTCCGGGCGATTACTTGCCAGACCCTCGGTTGCCCGGCATGCCCGGAGCGGCTGCACCGCCCGTGGTCGGTGCTGACCCGGGCGGCGGCAATCCAAGGTGCTTGGCCATGGATGTCTGCAACGCACGCACCTTGGGTTCGATCTGGGCGCGGGTCTCGTTGACCAAGCGCTCGGTCAGCGCCTGCTGTACACCCGGAACCAACTGGTTGTACCGCTTGATGACCGGAGACTCGAACCAGTTGATCAGCTGCTTGAGTTCAGCCTCATTGAAATTGGTCTCGAGTTCAGCGCCCAGGACAGTGGGCGACAGGGAGATCGCCTTTTCACGGACCAGGGGGACCGCCTCGTCCGCATATTTTTTCAAGTCGGCATCAATTGCCTTGACGACCGCCTCGCGCTTGTCTTCAGCGACCTTGCCAATGAACTGACGGGCCTCTGCCGCGAGCTCGAGCGCCGGGCGCTCGGCCAGGGTGCGCGCCAGAGCTTCAACCGAGGGTTGCTGAAGGGTCAGGATGCGGTTGACCAACTCCTTCTTGGACTGGGCGTGCACGGGCGCAACAGCCAGGGCCAAAGCCAGTGCGGCCGCCAGGGTCAGGGGTTTGAGTGATGACATCGGAGGGTTCCTTGTGGAGGCTGCGACGGCGCAATGCGCCCTCGAGCGGGCATCGATGCCCGACGGCCGGGAGGTTAACTCAAACCGGCAGGCCCAGTGCGGGATAGACATGGGCCAGCAGGCTGCGAATACGCATGGAAGCCGGGTAGAGGTTGCCCTGCGGCTGCAGCAGGTTCTGGGCGGCAGCACACTGGCCACTGTTGAGCAGGGCATCAATGCGGATCTGCTCGAACAGATCCCGCTGGGCATGGCTGCCGCCAATCTCGATCATGCGCGGCAGAGCCTGGCCAAGATTCTGGGCGGCCTGCGCATGAAAACCACGCGCATGGGCGAGCAGGCCTCGGCAGGCGGGCACGGCCACCTCGACCCAGGCGGCCCGCGTGGCGGCGGGCGCCTGATCGGCATGGGTCTCGATGCGGGCCATCATCTGATCAGCCTGCGGGCGGTTGGCGCGGGCCAGCCCGTAGAGGTAGTGCATGTCGAGAAACGGCTGCACGTGGTCATCCACGCGGCCGACCAGTCGGTCGGCGACATCCTGCCAGCGGGCGTCGCCCACGGGCAGGCCTGCAAGCTCGAGTCGCGCGAGCAGCGACACGCTGCCGATCTGGTCCTGGCTGTAATCCTTGTTGACCCCCCAGACCCGGGCATCGTGCAGAGCGAGGGCCTCGTCAAGGCGCATCTGCTCGATCAGAAACAGCGCACGATGCCAATGGTTGTGGGTCAGCATGAACGAGCTCAGGCCCTCCCAGGTGTCCTGCACATCGTCCATGAAGGCCAACCCCTCATCGAAGCGGCCCTGCGTGATCAGCACATGGGCCAGAGCATGATGCGACCAGGGCTCCTTGCGCTGCATGTGGATCGCCCGGCGCGCGCTCGCCTCGGCCTGATCGAGCAGGTGACACTGCTCATAGCCAAAGGCCACCATGCCATGCAAGGGCGCGATGTCTGCAGCAGACGGCGCGGCCGCGAGGGCCATGCCCAGCATGCGCGGTGAGTCCCCCCGGTTGAAGCAGTGATACTGACCGATCTTGAGGGAGGGAAGATCCCGCGGGCAGTGCCGGGCCTGCTCGTGATGCAGGGCAATGGCCCGATCGATATCGTCTTCGGCCCAGGCTGCCACGGCATCGAGCAGACGCAGCTCGCGCTCGGTGGCCTGCACCGCGCTCTTTCGGCCGCGCGCAATGTGCTTGAGGGCCGAGCGCGGCGCCTGCGGCGTTTCGGCAAAGAGCTTGAGCGCGGCGGCACAGGCCTGCACGTAGGGGGCGTCGTCGTGCTCGGCAAGGCCCAGAATGTCGAGCGCCGACGGCTCGGCTCCCGGAAAACCCTGCACAAAACGATTGACCACCTCCAGACCGGACGGGTCGTTCAGGCTGACCGGGTTGCCGTAGAGATCGTGCAGGGACATCGGTGGCCTTTGTACATGCGGATCTACTCGGCCCCGCTCATGAAGCCGGGGCCGACGGATCCGCGGGGGATTGCAGGGTCAGGGAACGATGAGCACCTTGCCGGTGACTCGCCGATTGGCCATGTCGATGAGGGCCTGCGGCACCTGATCGAGCGAGTAGGTGGCCGAAATATGCGGGCGCAGTTTTCCGGCACTCAGCAGCGCCATCATCTCGGCCACATCGCGTTCGTTGGCCTGCGGCTCGCGCTTGGTGTAGTCGCCCCAGAACACGCCCACCACGGACGCGCCCTTGAGCAGCATGAGGTTGAGCGGCAGGCGGGGGATCTCGCCATTGGCAAAGCCCACCACCAGGTAGCGGCCGCGCCAGGCGATCGAGCGGAAGGCGGGCTCGGCATACTTCCCACCCACCGGGTCATAGATCACGTCGGGGCCCTTGCCGCCGGTGGTGCGCTTGATGCCTTCGCGGAGATCTTCGGTCTCGTAGTTGATGAACTCGTCGGCGCCATGCTCCCGGCAGACCGCCAGCTTTTCGGCGGTGGAGGCTGCCGCAATCACCCGGGCGCCGCGGGCCTTGGCAATCTCGATCGCCGAAATGCCCACGCCCCCGGCCGCACCCAGCACGAGCACCGTCTCGCCAGCCTTGAGGGCCGCGCGGTCGTTGAGGGCATGCCAGGAGGTGCCATAGGTGAGGATGAAGGCCGAGGCCACGTCATAGCCCAGCCCGTCGGGCAACTTGACCACCTTGGGTCCGGTGGCGATCACCTCTTCGGCAAAGGAGCCATGCCCCGTGCTCGCCAGCACGCGATCGCCCGGCTTGACATGCGTGACGCCCGCGCCCACGGCGATCACATCGCCCGCGGCTTCGGAACCCGGCGAGAAGGGTCGCTCGGGCTTGAACTGGTACTTGTTCTGGATGATCAGCACATCGGGGAAGTTGACGCTGGCCGCACGAACACGGATGCGCACCTCACCCGGACCGGGATCGCGAGCGGGAATGTCTTCGATGACGAGGCTCTCGGGCGGGCCCCACTCCTTGCACAGTACGGCTTTCATGTCTCCTCCTGTCACTGGCCGGTAAGAGCGGATTCCCGCTCGAACCCGCACAGTCTAGCGTGTATCCTTGGGAGCTCAGAACCCACGGATTCCCCGGGCAAGCGGCCTCTGTGCTGCGGTCCCCGGCACACCCCTTACGGAGACACCTCAGTGAACCTTCAGGAACTCAAGAGCCGGCTGTCGATTCCGGTGATCGCCTCGCCGCTGTTCATCATCTCCAACCCCGATCTGGTGATTGCGCAGTGCAAGGCAGGCGTGGTGGGTTCGTTCCCGGCGCTCAATGCCCGGCCGGCCGAGGTGCTCGAGCAGTGGCTGATCCGCATCACGACCGAACTCGACGCCTACAACCAGGCCCATCCCGACAAGCCGGCGGCACCCTTTGCCGTCAACCAGATCGTGCACAAGTCCAATGACCGACTCGAGCACGACATGGCGCTGTGCGTGAAGTACAAGGTGCCGGTGATCATCACGTCACTGGGTGCCCGCGCCGACATCTTCGAAGCTGCTCACTCCTACGGGGGCATGGTGCTGCACGATGTCATCAACCAGACTTTCGCGCACAAGGCCATCGAAAAAGGCGCCGATGGACTGATCCTGGTGGCCTCGGGCGCGGGTGGCCATGCCGGCACCCAATCGGCCTTCGCGCTGGTCCAGGAGACCCGGGCCTGGTTCAAGGGCCCCATCGCGCTCTCGGGCTCGATCGCCACGGGCGACGCGGTGCTGGCGGCTCAGGCCATGGGCGCCGACTTCGGCTACATCGGCTCGGCCTTCATTGCCACCAAGGAAGCCAATGCCACCGAGGGCTACAAGAACATGATCGTGTCCTCGAGCGCGCAGGACATCGTCTACAGCAATCTGTTTACCGGCGTGCATGGCAACTACCTGCGCCCGTCGATCGTGGCCGCCGGGCTCGACCCCGACAACCTGCCCACCAGCGACCCGAGCAAGATGCAGTTCGGCTCGGGTGGCAGTGCCAAGAGCAAGGCCTGGAAGGACATCTGGGGTTGTGGTCAGGGCATCGGCGCGGTCCATGATGTCCCGGGTGCAGGCGAGTTCGTGGCTCGCCTGATCACCCAGTACAACGCTGCGCGTGAGCGCCTGGGCCTGGCCCGGCAGGCGGTTGCCGCGTGAGTCGCCCGCTCAACGTTGCGCGTCGGCGGCTGATACAAGGCGCGGCTGCGGGTCTGCCCCTGGGCGTATCGCCCGCGGCGGGCCTGGGTCTGGCCGGGCTGCTGAGCCTGCCGGCGCAGGCCCAGGAGGCCTGGCCGTCCAAACCCGTACGCACGATTGTTCCGTTTCCGGCCGGTGGCGTGGTCGACCTCGTCACCCGCGCAGTCACCGACCGCCTGGCCACCGTACTGCGCCAGCCCTTCGTGGTCGAAGCTCGGCCGGGCGCCAACGGCAACATCGGTACCGAGGCTGCGGCGCGCGCTCCGGCCGATGGCTACACCCTGCTCACCGCCTCGCCGGCCACCGTGACCCAGCCCCTGCTGTCCAACACGGCACGGCACAAGGCCAGTGACTTTGTCGGCGTCGGTCTGATCGGTGCACCGCCCAATCTCTTCGTGGTGTCGCCCTCGGTCCCGGTGCGCACCCTGCGCGAGCTGGTCGAGTATGTGCGGGCGCGTCCGGGTCAGCTCAGCGTGACCAACCCCGGCGTGGGTACCTCCAACCATCTCGGCCAGGAGCTCTTCTTCTCGCTCACCGGCCTGCAGATGATCAATGTGCGCTATCCGGGTCAGCCGCAGATGATTCCCGATCTGGCCAGCGGCCAGGTGCATTTCGGGCTCCTCACCCAGGGGCTGGCCATGCCGCACATCAAGGAGGGCCGACTGCGCGCGCTGGCCATCGGCGCGCCATCGCGCTCGCGCGATCTGCCGGATGTGCCAACCACCGCTGAAGCTGGCTTTCCTGAGGCCACCTTCCTGCCCTGGTATGGCCTGGTCGCGCCAGCCGCCACACCGCGGCCCGTCATCCGGCGCCTGTCCGACGAGATCCTGGCTGCGCTCAAGGAGCCCGAGGTGATCGCTCGCCTCGACAAGATGGGCACGCAGATCACGCCGGCCAGTGCTGAGGATTTTGATGCGCTGATCAAGTCCGAGCAGGACCGCTGGAGCCGTGTGATTCGTGAACGCAACATCCGGGCCGATTGATATCCGGGCCGATTCATTTTCTGATTCTTCTGGAGACCCCCCATGGGCGCCCTCGAAAACCTCGACGCAATTGAAACGCTGGGCCGTTATCTGCCGCAGATGACCGAGTGGCGACGCCACATCCATGCCAACCCCGAGACCGCCTTTGAAGAGGTGGGCACGGCCGCCTATGTGGTCGAACGCCTGAAGGCCTTCGGTGTCGATGCCGTGCATACCGGCATCGCCAAGACCGGTGTGGTGGCGACCATCAAGGGCCGTCTGGGCAACAGCGACCGGGCCATTGGCCTGCGGGCCGACCTCGACGCGCTGGACATGCAGGAGGCCTCAGGCGTGGCCTGGGCCTCGCGCAACAGCGGCAAGCACCATGCCTGCGGTCATGATGGCCACACCACCATGCTGCTCGGTGCAGCTCGCCATCTGGCCGAAACCCGCAACTTCGATGGCACAGCCGTCTTGATCTTTCAGCCGGCCGAAGAGAACGAAGGCGGCGGACGCGTCATGGTGGAAGAGGGTCTGTTCGATCGCTTCCCGGTCGAGGCGGTCTTTGGCATGCACAACATTCCCGGGATCGAAGCGGGCCATATGGCCGTCAAGGCCGGCCCCATGATGGCTTCCTACGACATCTTCGAGATCACCCTCACCGGGCGCGGCTCGCACGGCGCCATGCCCCAGCACGGCATCGACCCCATCACCACCGCGGCCGAACTGGTGCAAAAGCTGCAGACCATCGTGAGCCGCAATCTCGATCCGCTCGAGCCGGCCGTGCTCTCGGTCACCAAGTTTCATTCGGGTACCGCCTGGAACATCATTCCCAACGAGGCCGTCATCGGCGGCACGGTGCGGGCCTTCAGCGAAAAAGTTCAGGAACAGGTCGAGCGCCGCATCCGTGAACTGTGCGAGGGCACCGCGCTCTCGCATGGCGCCCAGATCAGCGTGCGCTACGAGCGACGCTATCCGCCCACCATCAATTCCGAGGCCGAGGCCGCACTGTGCCGTCGGGTGGCCGAATCGCTGGTGGGGGCCGAGCGGGTCAATACCAACCCGCGGCCCGCGATGGGCTCTGAAGACTTTGCCTGGATGCTCAAGGCCCGCCCCGGGTGCTATGTGTGGATCGGCAATGGCACGGGCAGCACGGGCGGATGCATGGTTCACAACCCGGGCTACGACTTCAATGACGCCATCCTGCCGACCGGCGCAGCCTACTGGGTACGCCTGACCGAAACCGCACTCGCACCCCGCTGAACAGCGCGCGCCTGATCGCAGGTCCAGGCGCCTCTAGGCGCCTCTGGATGAGGCGCTGGAAGCCCGGTCGATTCCGGTCAAGATCCGGTCAACTGCGGGCAGGTGATCGCCAGACGGCGTGGCAGGCCAGACCTGCCATGACCGCCCAGAAGGCCGAGCCCACGCCCGCGATCTGCAGCCCACTCGCGCAGACCAGAAAGGTCACAAGGGCGGCATCCCGGGTGGGTTCCTGCTCCAGTGCACTGGCCAGGCCGCGTCCGATGGTGGGCAGCAAGGCCAGACCAGCGATCGTGATCACCAGTTCACGCGGCATGGCGAGAAAGAATGCTGACAGCGGTGCGGCAAAGACCGCGGCAACCAGGTAGAGCACACCCGCGGCCGCGGCAGCCGTCCAGCGGCGGGCTGGATCTCGATGAATGTCGGGGCTCATGCACAGGGCCGCCGTAATCGCAGCGAGATTGATCGCGAACACGCCCAGCGGAGCCAGCACGGCCGTCACCACGCCGGTGATGGTCAGCAGCGCCGAGACGGGCGCACTGTCGTAGCCGTGGGCGCGAAGCACCGCCACGCCGGGCAGGTTCTGAGACGCCATGGTGACGATGAACAACGGCACCGCCACCCCCAATACCGTAGGTAGGGAGAAGGCCACCGGCCAGGCCAGCGGGGCCATGGCCGGCCAGTCCCCACCCAGCCCCATGCGCAACGCGCTCAGGGCCAACGCAGCCTGCTCGCCCTGCGCCAGCGGCCAGGCCAGCAGGCCCGCGACCAGCGTCAGCGGAACCGCCCAGCGGGCGATCACGCGCCGAGCCACCAGAAAGACCGCCAGCATCGACCCGGCCATCATGGGTGCGGTCTGCACGGACGCAAAGGATTCGAGTCCGAAGCGCAGCAACACACCGGCCAGCAGTGCGGCCGCCAGCGCCGCCGGAATGCGCTGCATCCAGCGGGCAAACCAGCCGGTGATCCCGGCCAGGGTCAGCAGCAGGCCACAGACCACAAACGCGCCGAGGGCTTCGGCCAGAGGGACGCCTTGCAGGCTGGTGGCCAGCAAGGCTGCGCCCGGCGTTGACCAGGCAATCACGACCGGAATGCGCAGCACGATGCTCGGAATCAGGCAGGTCAGGCCGATCGCGAGCAGCAGCGCAGCCGAGAGGGTGGCGAGCGCCTGCGGGCCCAGCTCCATGGCCCGAGCGGTCTCTACCACCAGGGCATACGAACTCGTGATGCCCACCAGCACGCACACGAACCCCGCAACAGCCGCCGGGACCCACCCGTCTCGAGACACCGTCATGACTTCCCCCGCCTCTGACGCCACGCGCGCGCAGGGCGCTCGCGTGCCGGGCCGTGCATCCTGCAGCCTTCAGCGCCCATCCGCTGCAGAGAAACACCGATGGCGTCAGCCACCGATGCGCTGGCCGTGCTCTCGCGTGGCATGGAAGGTCACCTTGGGCCAGCGCTCCATGGTCAGACGCAGATTCACCCCCGTATCGGCCAGATAGACCAGGTTGCCATCGACATCCTTGGCCAGACGCATCTGCTGGGCGCGGGTGAACTCGCGCAGCATCGATTCGTCTTCACAGGTGACCCACCGGGCCGAACTGATGCCCGCCCGCTCGAAGCTCGCCTCGACCCCGTATTCGGTGCGCAGACGGTGCTCGACCACCTCGAATTGCAGTTGCCCCACGGCACCCAGCAGCGGGGTGGCATCGACAAAGGGCTCGAAGACCTGCACTGCGCCCTCTTCGCCCAGCTGTTGCAGACCCTTGGCGAGCTGTTTGGACTTGAGCGGATCACGCAGTCGGGGGCGCGAGAAGAGCTCGGGCGCAAAGTAGGGAATCCCGGTAAAACCCAGCGGCTCGTTGGCTTCCGTCAGGGTGTCGCCAATCTGCAGCTGACCATGGTTGTGCAGCCCGATGATGTCGCCGGCATAGGCCACCTCCATGAGCGAGCGCTCATTGGCCATGAAGGTCAGCGCATTCTGGATCTTGATCGGGCGGCCCAGGCGCCGGTGATTGACCTTCAGACCCGGGTCGTAGCGACCGGAGCACACCCGTAAAAACGCAATCCGGTCCCGGTGGTTGGGATCCATGTTGGCCTGGATCTTGAACACGAAGCCCGTGAACCCAGCCTCCTCGGGTTGCACTGCGCGAACGCCGGCATCGCGCGGCTGCGGCGCCGGCGCCCAGTCGGCCAGGGCGCGCAGAATCTCGCGCACCCCGAAGTTGTTGATGCCCGAGCCAAAGAACACCGGCGTCTGGCGACCCGCCAGGAACTGCTCGAGATCAAACTCGGAGCCCGCGCCCTTGACCAGCTCGATCTCATCGCGCATCGCGCTCATTTCAGCCGGGAATTCCTGATCCAGGGCATCGAGGGCACTGCCCGAGAAGGCCTCGACCTGCTGATTGGCGCGCTCTTCGCCTGCGGCAAATCGCAACACCTCATCGCGCAGCAGGTGATAGACGCCCCTGAACCGCTTGCCGGCACCGATCGGCCAGGTGACAGGCGCGCAGCGGATCTTGAGGACCGACTCGATTTCGTCGAGCAACTCCAGCGGCTCGCGGACCTCTCGGTCGAGCTTGTTGATGAAGGTGATGATGGGGGTGTCGCGCAGCCGGCAGACCTCGAGGAGCTTGATGGTCTGGGCTTCCACACCCTTGGCGGCATCGACCACCATGACCGCGCAGTCGACCGCCGTGAGCACCCGATAGGTGTCTTCCGAAAAATCCTGGTGGCCCGGCGTATCGAGCAGATTGAACACGCACTCGCCGTATTCGAACTGCATCACCGAGCTCGCCACTGAAATGCCCCGCTGCTTTTCGACCTCCATCCAGTCGGAGGTGGCATGGCGGGCGCTCTTGCGGGCCTTCACCGTGCCCGCGAGCTGAATCGCCCCGCCAAAGAGCAGCAGCTTTTCGGTCAGGGTGGTCTTGCCCGCGTCGGGGTGGGAGATGATGGCAAACGTGCGGCGCCGCTTGACTTCATCGATGATCGGACCGCTCGGCATCAGGGATTCCAGGCTCGCGCAAAGGCCGTGATTCTACGCCGGCAGCCGATACGGGAGGCCTGCCGGGGTCGGCCGCGAGCCCCTGTCCGCCGATCGCTAGAATCCCTCCATGAAATCTCCCGCCACACCTGCCCACCCCGAGCGCCCCGTCGATGCTGCCCACGCCCGGGCCAGTCGACTGCAGTCCGAGCCCTGGTACCTGCCCATTGCCGATGAGATCGAGGTCTTTGAGGCTGCCTGGCGGGCTCGCCTGCCCGTGCTGCTCAAGGGCCCCACCGGATGCGGCAAGACCCGCTTCATCGAGCACATGGCCTGGCGTATTCACCGCGATCCGGCATCGGCGATTGGAGCTCAGGCCGGTGCAGGTGCAGGTGCAGGTGCAGGTGCAGGATCGGGCCGCGTCGGACCTGCCCTGGAGATTCCGCTGCTCACTGTGGCCTGCCACGAAGACCTCACGGCCTCGGACCTGATTGGCCGCTATCTGCTCTCCAACGACGCCACGGTCTGGCAGGACGGCCCGCTCACCCGGGCGGTGCGCAGCGGGGCCCTGTGTTATCTGGACGAAGTGGTGGAGGCCCGCAAGGACACCACCGTGGTGATCCATTCGCTCACCGATCACCGCCGCGTGCTGCCGATCGACAAGACCGGCGAGTTGCTCGATGCCCATCCGGATTTCTTGCTGGTCATCTCCTACAACCCCGGCTATCAGAGTGCGCTCAAGGACCTCAAGACCTCCACGCGTCAGCGCTTTGTCGCGCTCGAATTCGACTATCCGCCCCCCGAGCAGGAGGCCCGCATCATTGCCCATGAGAGCGGCATCGACCCTCAGCGGGCTCATGCCCTGGCACAGGCCGGCCAGCGAATCCGGCAACTGCGCGAACAGGGCCTGGAAGATGGCGTGGGTACGCGAGCCCTGGTGCATGCCGGCGCCCTGATGGCCCAGGGCGTGTCGGCACGGCGGGCCTGCGACGTGGCGCTGGCGCAATCCCTGACCGAAGACCCGGCCTTGCGCCAGGCCATCCACGATGTCTGCGATCTGCTGCTGAGCTGAGGCATGCGTATCGCAGCCCGTGACCTTGGAGCGATCCCGTCCTGCCCTCGCGCTCGGCGTCTACCCTGCGCTCGGCGTCTACCCTGCGCTCGGCGTCTACCCTGCGCTCGGCGTCTACCTTGAGCACGGTATCGACCTCGGGCGCGGCCGCTCATCTGCGCGCGCTGAGCCTGCTGGCCGAGGCCATCGGTGGAACCCCGGTCTCGCTGGAACTCACGGCCTTTCATGCCGCCCGCTCGACGCTGCCGCGCCTGAAGCGCACTCGGCCCGGGCAGGCCTACAGCCTGCGCAGCAGCACCACGGCTTTGGCCCTGCCGTGCGCGCGAGCCGGATGGAACGATGACGACACCTGGCGGCGGGCTCTGCGGCTGTCGGTCCTGCGA